>Ga0310697_10000789_pt1 | contig 40331 bp, 33 predicted proteins | sample 172DNAGHGlowgp2_FD_203883 | JGI IMG/M metagenome (GOLD analysis project Ga0310697, IMG submission 203883) | Sheep rumen microbial communities from Palmerston North, Manawatu-Wanganui, New Zealand - 1728 DNA GHGlow gp2 (v2) (version 2) | ecosystem: Host-associated > Mammals > Digestive system >...
GGATAACCTCGCGTATCACCTCCATCTGACCCTTGCCGCCGTCGGCGATGATGAGGTCGGGTAGGGGGTTGCCTTCGTCAACCTGGCGACTATAACGGCGATGCACCACTTCCTTCATCGAGGCATTGTCGTCAGGGCCCGTGACGGTCTTGATGTTGAAGTGCTTGTAGTCGCGCTTGCTGGGCTTCATGGCCTTGAAGACGACGCATGAAGCAACAGCATCTGTACCAGAGATATTGGAGTTATCGAAGCACTCTATCTGGTATGGCAGCTTGGGCAGGTGCAGCTTCTCCTGTAGCTCCTTCATCAGACGCGTCTGCTTCTGCTCAGGATTCAGTTTCTCGGCCTGTTTCAGGCGGTCGAACTTATACTGCCGTCCGTTCATGACAGACAGCTCGAGCAGCGTCTTCTTATCGCCTCGCTGGGGAATGGTAAAGGTCACACCATCGAGCTCGACGTCCACCTCGCACGGCACGATAATCTCCCTGGCATCGCTCTTGAATCGCTCACGCAACTCGACGATACCCAGCTGCAGCAGCTCCTCGTCAGTCTCCTCCAGTTTCTTCTTGTACTCGATGGTGAACGACTGGTTGATGCTGCCGTTAGAAACGTGGATATAGTTGATGTAAGCCATCTTCTCGTCGCTCGTGATCGAGAAGACGTCCACATTGTTGATGGTGTGGCTCACCACCTCGCTCTTGCTGACAAAACCGTCCAGCGCCAGGTATTTTCGCTTCACTTCCTCAGCCTCTTCAAAGCGCAGTTCCTCGCTCAGTCGCAGCATCTCGTCCTTTAGGTCGCGCAGCACCTGACGGGTGTTGCCCTTCAGAATCTCACGGGCCTGCAGAATGTTCTTTTGGTAGTCCTCAAACGACTGTTTTCCCACGCATGGACCCATACATTTCTTGATGTGGTAGTCTAGACAGACCTTGTATTTCCCTGTCTCAACGCCCTCCTTTGTAATAGGCTGGCGACACGTTCGCGGCTTATACAGTTCCTTGATGATTTCCAACACAGCATACATGCTGCCGACGTGGGAGTAGGGGCCATAATACGTGCCCCACTTCTTGTTGATGGTGCGTGTTTTGAAGATTCGCGGTAGATACTCGTTGGTGACGCAGATGCTGGGGTAGGTTTTACCGTCCTTGAGCAGTACGTTGTAGCGTGGATTATACTTCTTGATGAGCGAGTTTTCCAGCAACAGCGCATCTTCTTCTGTGTTGACAACAGTGTACGAGATGTCGAAGATTTTAGAGACAAGCACTTTCGTCTTGAAGCGATCCACCTCTGTGTGGAAGTAGGACGAGACCCTTGACTTCAGGTTTTTCGCCTTGCCAACATAGATGATGGTGTGCTCCTCGTCATAGAACTGGTAGCTGCCGGGTTTGTCGGGCAGTCGCCTGACAATTCCTCGCAGATGCTCCAGTCTCTTCTCGTTTTCTTCATTTGTCATCTTGTGTAACTCCTTTTTCTACTGATGTTTTGCGCATTCCTGTTTCACGTGGAACATATCGTATGCGCTCTCAGCCTGTCATCTCATTTTGTTGTTGGAGTAGGGTGATGTACTCCTTAAAGCGTCAGGAGTGTTGTCAGGTCTATGCCTTCAAACTCATCGCGACCATGCAGACCTTCGTCTTTAATCTCGATAATGAAGTTCATATACACCTTCTTCGGGTGGAAGTGCTGTACCAGTTTATAGGCAGCTTTGGCAGTTCCGCCAGTTGCCAGCAGGTCGTCATGAATCAGCACGACATCGTTTTCATCGATAGAGTCGATGTGCATTTCAATCGTATCAACGCCATATTCCTTTGAGAAAGACTCTTTGATGACCGTTGATGGCAGTTTGCCTGGCTTGCGAGCCATCACCATACCAGCACCTAATTTTACAGCCAGGGCTGCTGCCATGATGAATCCGCGGCTTTCTATACCAACAATCTTGGTAATGCCCTTGTCCTTGTATATTTCGTAGAGCTCGTCTACCATAATCTTCATACACTCTGCATTTTTGTAGAGCGTTGTCACGTCGCGGAAGTTGATGCCCTTCTTGGGGAAATCAGGAATGCACCTGAGGTTGTCAATTAGTACTTTGTTGTTCATTTTCAGTTAGTTATATTTGTTACACAACATCCTTTGTTTCACGTGAAACATGTGCGGTTTATCTTCCCATCAGCACCAGCATGGCGTTGATGTCGCTTGGCGATACGCCAGGAATACGACTCGCCTGCGCCAGCGTTTCGGGTTGAATCTTTGCCAGCTTCTGACGTGCTTCTGTCGAGATAGCGCTCAGGTTCTCATAGTCGAAATGACCGCCAATGCGTATGTTCTCCAATCGGTGCATTTTCTCTGCCACGAGTTTCTCACGCTCGATGTATCCTATATATTTTATGCGAATCTCTGCAGCTTCGCTTATTTCTTCTCGCCTATTATTTGGCCGATTCATCATTTCTTCCAGTTCGGGAACGATGTCTGCCAGTTTCTGCAGCGACAGTTCTGGACGACTAACGAGGTCCGTCAGTTTGCAACCAAACTGGAGAGGGGTAGAGCCAAGTGCCTCGAGAGAACCGTTGACGAGTCGCGGTTTGATGGCGAATGAATTGCAGAATTCTACGATTTCTTCGATATTTTTCTTCTTTTCTAACCACCAATCATATCGGTCCCTTTTCACTATACCCAACTCGTAGCCACGCTCCGTAAGTCGTGCGTCTGCATTGTCCTGGCGCAGCAGTATGCGGTATTCAGCTCTTGAGGTAAACATGCGGTAGGGTTCATCTACACCTTTTGTCACCAAATCGTCCACCAAAACTCCGATATATGCTTCGTCGCGTCTTAATGTAAATGCCCCGTCAGTCATATTGTTGGTCACCAGGCCTCTGTTGTCTGCTGCACCTGCTATTCCAGCCTTCAGCGCGGCGTTAATGCCTGCCAGTGTGCCTTGTCCGCCAGCTTCCTCATAGCCTGTCGTTCCGTTAACCTGTCCTGCCATGAAGAGACCACCGATAATCTTCGATTCCAAAGCATGATTTAATTGTGTGGGATCGAAGAAATCGTACTCGATGGCATATCCCGGGCGATACACTTTAACATCTCTGAGTGCAGGTATATGCTTCAGTGCAGCTATCTGCACATCCATAGGTAGTGATGAGGAGAAGCCGTTTAGGTACATCTCGTTGGTATCGGTACCCTCAGGTTCCAGGAATAGCAGATGCTGATTACGATCAGGAAACGTCACGAGTTTAGTCTCTATCGATGGGCAATAGCGCGGACCTATGGATTGTATCTGTCCGTTGTAGAGCGGTGAGTCTGCCAGTCCTGAGCGTAGCGTCTCGTGAACCTCGGGGTTCGTGTAGCACTCAAAGCATGGTAGTTGGGGTAGGGGACGGTTCTTTTTAGGATGATCGGAGTGTTCTGAGTTTTCGGGATATTCTGAATGTTCTGAAGATTCTGAATTCAGATAGGAGAACTGGTGGAAATCATTCTCGCCGTCCTGCTGCGTCATATCCTCGAAGTGTACGCTTCTTTTGTCGATGCGCACAGGCGTTCCTGTCTTCATGCGTGCTGAGCGTATGCCGTGCTGGGTGATGCTCTCCGTCAGGCGTTCTGCTGCAGGCTCGGCTATTCGCCCGCCTTTCACCATACGCCGGCCTATGTGCATCAGTCCGTTCAGGAACGTACCGGCTGTCAGCACCACGCAGGGCGCATGAAACTCTGCGCCCCAAATGGTCTTCACGCCTACCACGCGTTTTGTTTGACCTGCTGCCTGTTTCGTTTGCTGTTCCTGTTCGGTTGTTCGCGACTTTGTCGCGACACACTCAACCATTAACTCCTCTACCTGGTCTTGCCAGATGTCCAGATTCGCGGTTTCATCGAGTGTTTTGCGCCATTGCCAAATGAACTTTCCGCGATCGCATTGGGCACGTGGGCTCCATACAGCAGGGCCCTTGCTTCGGTTCAGCATGCGGAACTGTATGGCGGTAGCGTCCGTCACCAGTCCCATCTGTCCACCCAGAGCATCGATCTCTCGCACTATCTGTCCCTTGGCGATGCCGCCAATGGCGGGGTTGCACGACATCTGCGCAATCTTGTTCATATCCATCGTGATAAGCAGCGTCCGGGCACCCATGTTGGCCGAGGCTGTTGCTGCCTCGCAGCCCGCATGTCCTCCGCCAATGACGATAACGTCGTAGTTTTGATTCATTGTCTGTTGCTATTTTGTTTGCAAAATTACGCAAATATTCTTGTTTCACCAACGATTCTCGTTTTTTTGTGTTTTTGTTTAATTGAAGTGCGACATTCAATATGGGTACTTTTTCGCCTTTTCATCGCCACGATATTCACCCATAAAGAGCGCAACGCCCGTTTGTCTGTCGCCGATAACGAATAAAAATGGCCTATTCACGTTGATGTAACGGTAACTGGGCTCCTCGCCGCCCATCGCGCCAATTGCCATTGATGCCTTGGTAGCTGCGGATGCTTCTGTGCCATTTTGATTCACTTCTATATAAGCCCGCTGCTCTACATTAGCGATATACAGGGGTATGTTTGACATACGCCCAAATGAGGCCTGTGGGATGAATGCCAGCCGAATGCCCATTTGTTTTAAAATTGGTATGAGTGGTTGTTTCAGCCGCATTTCAAATTTCGGCATTTCCAGCTTGGTTTCTGTATTATCCTCCTTTGACTTCAACAGATATTCTAACTCACTGGTTGTTAGATCATTCAATACATCATCAACACTCTTTCCTTCATTAGGTAGCAACAGTAGCATTTTGTAACGTCCACCACGATAATTCAGCCCCAGAGCAACGTAGTGTGCTCGATCTTCAACCATCATGTCGGTGAGTCGGCTCATGCTAGGCAGCAGAACCTTCGATTTATCTGCGTTCTCAAAAACAATTCTGCTGTAGTTGTCTTCGAATGATTCTTCCCAAAGTGCCTTGAAGCAGATGGCACTAAGCAGCACCGTCACTTTATCATTGCTATCTGTTATCTGAGGTATCATACCTTCTGTCTGTTTCTTGCACCATTGGTCGATTTTCTGTCGCTCTTTTTCTTCTGTCAAGTCGAGAGATTTTGTGACGGTGTTGTGGTAGCGGTGCGCAATAGTGTTGGTGAAATCCTTTCGTAGGGGAATGTCGGGGCGTGTGGCTAACAGATTGGCCATATGCAGGCTTGCGTGCTTATCGGCTTTCATTTTCAATTTGGAAAGTATGCTCTCCACATCCTTTGCCTCTATGCCCAAAGCGTTGTTTATCTCAGATAGAGTCTCACCCTCAGCTCCGTAGGTTATGATGCTTAACAGTGTGGCTACGCTCAGCGGCGAAACGACTAAGTTCTGCATTCTTTCGCTGGACTTGTGAATCTGTTGGAACAGTTGTAGGGCAAAGGCGTTCATTTGACTAACGGACGACAGGTCACTGTCTGTGTTGGTTTGTTGTTGCTCGTGAGTTGTCCTTAAAGCTGTATCTGGTTTTTGGTTCCTGCCTAAAACCGTGTCTGGTTTTTGGTCCCCTTCATGAGCGGCTTGTTTCATGTTGGTTGTGTCAACAGATTCCACTTTGTCTGTTTTAGGTGTGCTACCGCCTTTGCAATTTGTGAGAGTTAGTGTTGCGAGTGTTATTAACAGACACATGACTTTTTGCTTCGTTTTCATAATGTTTCAGATTATTTTGTTGCAAAAGTATAAAATCTTTCGGAATGTGGTGCACAATCCATAGTTTTTTTGTAATTTTGCAACCATGATAGAAATGATTACCAGTGCACAGAACCCCAAGGTTAAGCTCTTGCTGCAGCTCCAGCAGAAGTCTTCCGAGCGTCGTAAGGCTGGTCTTTTCGTTGTCGAGGGACGGCGTGAGCTTATGCATTGTCTGGAGGCCGGCTTTGAGGTCGATACGGTCTTTTGGTGTCCTGCTGTCGAGGTGGGAACAGAACCCTTGCCCACGCTGCCAGATAAAGTCCGTGTGATAGAGGTTTCTAAGGATGTGTATGAGCGTGTGGCTTATCGTGGCAGTACAGAAGGTATCGTAGCCGAAGTAAGAATACGCCAGCGCTCACTTACAGATCTGCTTTTTGGCGAAGAGCCACTCATTGTGGTGGTTGAACGGGTGGAGAAACCAGGTAATCTGGGAGCCATCCTGCGTTCTGCCGATGCAGCTGGTGTAGATGCTGTTATTGTTTGCGATCCACTGACAGACCTCTATAACCCCAACCTCATCCGTTCTTCCGTGGGAGGTTTTTTTTCTGTGCTGTGTGTGACTTGTTCTTCTGAAGCGTGCATAGAGTTTCTAAAACAACATGATATACAGATTCTCACGGCACAGCTTCAGGACTCCTCGCTCTATTACGACACCGACATGCGCCGACCTACTGCCATTGTCATGGGTACTGAGGCAACAGGACTGACGGAGCAGTGGCGTCGCGCTGCCGATGCCCATATCCGTATCCCTATGCTGGGACGCGTCGACTCGCTCAATGTCTCCGTCTCTGCCGCCGTGCTGATGTATGAGGCCGTGCGTCAGCGTTCCAGATATAATAGATAGCTTAATTTGTATAAATTGCGAAAATTGTTTCGCAAACGTTTGCGGTTTTCATTATTTTATATTAATTTTGTACCCTCAATGCGTGTGCCTGTACTTACTATTAGGTATCAGTACTACCGACACATGAGAGTAAACATGAGGAAAAATGAAAACAATAATATCATTAATTAATTAAATCTCAACAACTTATGTGGTTAATCAATTCATCAATTGGTCGTAAAGTTGTAATGTCCGTCACGGGTATTGCGCTCATCTTGTTCCTGACATTCCATTGTTGCATGAACCTGGTGGCGCTCTTCTCGGGCAATGCTTACAACATGATCTGCGAGTTCCTGGGTGCCAACTGGTACGCCGTAGTGGCTACACTTGGCCTGGCCGCCCTGGCAGTAATTCACATCGTCTTTGCCTTCATCCTCACGGCTCAGAACCGTAAGGCCCGTGGAGACAACCGCTACGAGGTGGCAACAACAGTGAACAAGAACGGCATCCTCGACACTGCCGAGGGTTGGGCATCGAGCAACATGCTCGTGCTGGGCATTATCATCCTGCTCGGACTGCTCATGCACCTGAAGCATTTCTGGTACAACATGATGTTCGCCGAAATCGTAGGCATGGAGACTGTCTACAGCCCCAGCGATGGCTTTGCTTGGATTCAGGAGACGTTCTCCAACCCGGTCATCTCTGTGCTCTACCTGGTATGGTTCTGCGCCATCTGGTTCCATATCGCACACGGATTCTGGTCGGCTATGCATACACTCGGGGCAAGCGGTAAGATATGGCAGAAGCGTATGCAGTGCTTCGGTCTCATCTACGTCTCGCTGCTCATGCTGGGCTTCGCCGTTGTAGTAATTGCGTTCTGGTGCGGTTGCGCCCCGTCGCTTTGCTGTGACGGTGCTGCCGATTGCTGCCAGGCAGCTGCTGACGCCTGCTGTCATTAAGTGAAATTCGCAAAAAGGTAAATCGAAAAACGAAAAATAAAAACATTATGGCAAAAGTATTAGATTCAAAGATTCCTGCAGGACCAGTTCCTGAGAAATGGAAGGAATATAAGGCTCACCAGCGTCTGGTCAACCCTAAGAACAAGCTAAAGCTCGATGTCATCGTTGTAGGTACCGGACTGGCCGGAGCATCGGCCGCTGCCTCGCTGGGTGAGATGGGCTTCAACGTGTATAATTTCTGCATCCAGGACTCGCCCCGTCGCGCACACTCCATTGCAGCCCAGGGTGGTATCAATGCCGCCAAGAACTATCAGAACGATGGTGACTCGGTCTATCGTCTGTTCTACGACACCGTGAAGGGTGGTGACTATCGTGCCCGCGAGGCCAACGTATATCGTCTGGCTGAAGTCAGCAACAATATCATCGACCAGTGCGTGGCTCAGGGTGTTCCCTTCGCCCGTGAGTATGGTGGCATGCTGGCCAACCGCTCGTTCGGCGGTGCACAGGTCAGCCGTACGTTCTACGCCAAGGGTCAGACCGGTCAGCAGCTCCTGCTCGGTGCCTACAGCTCGCTGAGCGCACAGGTGCAGGCTAAGAAAGTGAAGCTGTATACCCGCTATGAGATGGAGGATGTCGTCATCGTCGACGGACGTGCCCGTGGTATCATTGCCAAGAACCTGGTGACCGGCAAGCTGGAGCGCTTCTCGGCCAACGCCGTGGTCATCGCCACTGGCGGCTACGGAAACACCTACTTCCTCTCTACTAACGCTATGGGCTGCAACTGCACGGCTGCCGTTCAGTGCTATCGCAAGGGTGCCTACTTTGCTAATCCTTCTTATGTTCAGATTCACCCAACGTGTATCCCCGTTCATGGCGACAAGCAGTCTAAGCTGACGCTGATGTCTGAGTCGTTGCGTAACGATGGCCGTATCTGGGTGCCCAAGAAACTGGAGGACGCTAAGGCATTGCAGCAGGGTACCAAGCAGGGCTGGGAGATTCCCGAGGAGGATCGCGACTACTATCTCGAGCGCCGCTATCCCGCTTTCGGTAACCTTGTGCCTCGTGACGTTGCTTCACGTGCCGCTAAGGAGCGTTGCGACAAGGGCTTCGGTGTCAACAATACGGGTCTGGCTGTGTTCCTCGACTTCTCGGAGTCTATCAACCGTCTCGGTCTCGATGTCATCATGCAGCGTTATGGTAACCTGTTTGAGATGTACGAGGAGATCACCGATGTATTCCCTGGCGATGTTGCTAACGAGATTAACGGCGTGAAGTACTACAAGCCCATGATGATCTATCCTGCTATCCACTACACCATGGGTGGTATCTGGGTTGACTACGAGCTGCAGACTACTATCCCTGGTTTGTTCGCTATCGGTGAGTGCAACTTCTCTGATCACGGTGCCAACCGCCTTGGTGCTTCGGCGCTGATGCAGGGCTTGGCCGATGGTTACTTCGTGCTGCCTTACACCATCCAGAACTACCTGGCCGACCAGGCTGTTTGGCCGAAGGTTCCCACAGACCGTCCTGAGTTTGACGAGGCAGAGAAGAAGGTGGATGCAGAGCTTGACCGTCTGCTCAACATCAAGGGTAAGCGCTCTGTTGACTCTATCCACAAGGAGCTGGGTCACATCATGTGGGAATATGTAGGTATGGGCCGCACCGCTGAGGGCTTGAAGACAGGTCTGAAGAAGATGCAGGAGCTGCAGAAGGAGTTCGACACCAACCTCTTCGTGCCTGGCACCAAGGAGGGTCTCAACGTGGAGCTCGACAAGGCTATCCACCTGCGCGACTTCTTCACCATGGGTCAGCTCGTGGCTTTCGACGCTCTCTCTCGTAATGAGTCCTGCGGTGGTCACTTCCGCGAGGAATACCAGACGGAGGAAGGCGAAGCCAAGCGTGACGACGAGAACTACTTCTACGTAGGCTGCTGGGAGTATAAAGGCAAGGGCAACGAGCCCGAGCTCATCAAGGAGCCGCTGGAATATGAAGCAATCAAAGTACAAACCCGTAATTATAAGAATTAAAGACTATGGCTAAGAATATAAGTTTTACTATTAAATTTTGGCGTCAGAATGGTCCGAAAGATGCGGGTCATTTCGATACGCACGAAATGCACGACATCCCCGATGACACCTCATTCCTCGAAATGCTTGACATCCTGAACGAGGAGCTCATCAACGAGGGCAAGGAGCCCTTCGTGTTCGACCACGACTGCCGCGAGGGTATCTGCGGTATGTGCTCGCTGTATATCAACGGTACGCCTCACGGCAAGACAGAGCGCGGAGCCACCACCTGTCAGCTCTACATGCGCCGCTTCAACGATGGCGACGTCATCACCGTCGAGCCTTGGCGCTCAGCCGCTTTCCCCGTCATCAAGGACTGTATGGTAGACCGCTATGCCTTCGATAAGATTATCCAGGCCGGTGGCTATACCACCATCCGTACCGGTCAGGCTCAGGATGCCAACGCCATCCTTATCCCCAAAGAGGATGCCGACGAGGCTATGGACTGCGCTACATGTATCGGTTGCGGTGCCTGCGTGGCTGCTTGTAAGAACGGTTCGGCTATGCTCTTCGTGTCCAGCAAGGTCAGCCAGCTTGCCCTGCTTCCTCAGGGTAAGATTGAGGCTGCCCGCCGTGTGAAGAACATGATTGCCAAGATGGACGAGCTGGGCTTCGGCAACTGCACCAACACGCGTGCTTGCGAGGCCGTCTGCCCGAAGAACGAGACCATCGCCAACATCGCCCGCCTCAACCGCGAGATGCTCAAGGCAAAGATGGCCGACTAAGGAGATTCACCTTAATTATTATAATAGAGCGCCGCAGAAATGTTTCTGTGGCGCTCTTTTTGCTGGAAAACAAGCTGGGGCGTTAATGCAAAACCCTTTACTCTTCCTTCACGTTGCCTACGATGTCGTCGATGGTGGCAACGGTGTGGCCGTCACGATGACGGAAGAGGTTGAGGATGTCGCGGACGGTCTTTTCCTCTTCTACCTGCTCGTCAATGAACTGGTCGATGAAGTTGATGGAGGCGCGGTCGTGCTCGGCATCAGCCACGTCAGCCAGTTCGTTAATCTTCTCTGTCACCCACATCTCGTGCTTCAGCGTGCGCTCGAAGATGTCCTTAGGGTCCTTGAAGTCGTTCTCAGGAGCGTCGATAGCCGTTACTTGGGCCTCGCCACCACGGTTCAGTACGAAATCGGCCATCTTCAGGGCGTGCTCCTTCTCTTCGTTCGAGTGGTCAAACATCCAGTTGGCAAAACCTTTCCAACCCTCCTTGCGGAACCAGAAGGCCATCTCGAGATAGAGGTTTGATGAATACAGCTCAGCTGTGATTTGTGCGTTAAACGCATCTTGCATCTTTTTTGAAATGTTCATAGTTTTTTTCCTTTCTATTTAAAGTTAAAATGTTTTTAGATTGTGTTTATGCTGCAAAAGTACAACATTTTCTTGACTTTCCCTTTTTCTTTCAGAATTATTTGCTATATTTGTAGTCGAAAAATTATTGTCGAACCCTTTAAACGATTTTGCCGATGAGGTAGAAACAGAACGAACGAACGCTAACCGGCCTATAGTGTTGAGGCTTAGTCTCAAAGGCCACAGAGATTTTAATTAAACAACAAAATTATTAACTTACAGATCAGCGTTTCTGTTCGTACTTATACATAGATATTGAGCTTCTCGCTCTTGTTCTTGGAAGTTGAATACCGCCAAATCATTCATAGTAAAAGAACAAGCAGACAGAAGGCTCACGCTCAATAGGCGTGGGCTATTCATGCTTGTTTTACTATATGGCCACTTGGCGGTAGCCAAACTTCCGATAAGCATCGAATGGTTCCGCCTTTTTTTATCAGTATGAAGAAACTTTTTTATATGACATTCTTTGCTTTGGCAGTGTGTTCCTGTGGTGGCGGTGATGACAATGACACCCCTTATAATGGCGGAGGAAACAACAATGGCAATAAGGGTGCAGATGTGGCCATAACAGGTACAGTCACAAATATTACAGACAACTCTGCACAAATAACAGGTACTGTTAACTTGGGAAGCATAACTATCAACTATTCTAGTATAGAATATGGTGTGCAACTCTCCACAGAAGCCAACTTCAAGATAACATCAACAATCGGATCTATTGTTATTACGGCGCCAGCAACCGCATTGGAGAACGGAGTTTTTACCAAGACCGTGAAAGACCTCTATAGTAATACAAAATACTATTACCGCACGTACGTGAAGGTACAGAATCTGGAATATTACGGTCAGACGCTCACCTTTACCACAGAGAAAAGCACTGATTCGCAGGAGACTGATTCGCATGAGTATGTAGACCTTGGTCTTCCATCTGGCGTTCTGTGGGCAACATGCAATGTGGGAGCCACTGTTCCAGGGGATCCAGGTCTGTACTTTGCTTGGGGCGAGACAACAGGCTATACCTCAGACATAAGCGATGGACATCTATTTGATATTGGCAGTTATAAGTGGTGCAATGGTGGTTATGGAACTATAACGAAGTACTGTACCGATAGCAGTAGAGGCATTGTGGACAACAAGAGTGTGTTAGACTTGGAGGACGACGCGGCTAATGCCAATTGGGGAAGTAAATGGCGAATGCCAACTGATGCAGAATTCAACGAATTAATACAGTACACAAATATTAAATCTACAACACAAGATGGTATAGATGGCTATAGGGTGACAAGTTGGAGGAATGGCAAATCAATTTTCTTCCCCTGTGGTGGGTTCCGCGAAAATAATACACTTCAATATTGTTCTGGTCAAAATACCTATCCCAGAGTATATCTCTGGTCATCAAATCTCTATCTTAGCAATCAAAGTTGTGCAAGTGTGGTCATCATCAATTACATTGGGACTTATAAGGAAACACACTTTAATTGCTCTAACTGGCTTAGAGAAGATGGTATTCCGGTTCGTCCAGTTCGCTCGAAATAAGAGTGTTTTTCCCCATTATAGTGATGGGGACAGGCACTTGACCCGCTAACGTTCAAGACCTCAGTGGATAGAGCGCAAGGTGTTTTCATCTGCTGAGGTTTCCTTTATTTCATGCCGATGGCGAGCACCAGGATGAGTGCAGCGGTTCCCACAGATGTCGCTGCATGTCTACATGGCCATTGGCTTTGAACGTTACACCTTCTTCTTCCAGAAGTGTCCGCTGGCGGCTCCATCCTGGAGCAGTGCGCCCTTCGCGGTTAACCACGCGGTGGCAGGGTAGGGTGGCTGCTTCCGGTGTATAGCGCAGTGTGCGTCCTACCATGCGTGCATGACTCGGCCAGCCCGCCCAGGCGGCTATGATGCCATAGGTGGTCACATAGCCGCGAGGTATCTGACTGACGATGTTCAGCACGTCATGCTGGAATGCTCGTGCCTGCACTGGCAGCATTTTATCAGGATAGTCTTTCATGTGCGTTTAAGTATAGTTCATCCATTCTTTTCGCTCTTGCTCCGGCATTTTCTCGATGGCATGGCGGAGGGTGGTGCAAGTGAATCTCGGCATAGCGCAGGCACCATGAGGGGGCACCCTGCTGCGAGGTTTTCCAGGTGCAGACCATGCTTATGCGTTGACGCCACAGGCAGTTGCTGGCAGCTAAGGAGTCGAGTACTGCTGTTTTGTCGCCCAAGTTGGTAGGCAGCAGCAGCCAATGGCCAAGAATCTTCGGTGCAGAGAGATCCACCAGGTCCCTATAATCTCCTTTGCAGTCATCATATTGTCACTTGAATCTTTCAAACATCTGTCTGTATGCCTCTACCTTCTTATCGAAAGCCAGCGGGTAGGCTCGCGAAGAAGAGGGTAGACGATAGAGCACTATTTGTTGTCCGTCCTTGTTGAATGTATGGGGAATGGCAACGTATGTATTTACTTTGGGTATTGCAGTAATGTTCATCGTATTGCATATCGTCTCTGTCGCTTTTTCGCCTGTGGTCACTATAGCGCGCAGTAGGGGTAATTGTGCTGTCAGGACTTTGATGTCTGTGGGTTCCACTACTTCGAGAAACTTGTCCGATGCATTGTCTTGCAGGCGACGGATGGCCGTGGAGGTATCGTAGAAGGCAATGCCCTTCTCCAGGCAGAATGCCGCGATGTCAGCCAGCTTAAAGCGTTTGTCGGCTTCATCCACGAAATGGTTGCAGTCGTTGAAGAAAACGGCTCCCTCAATGCGCCAGTGGTCGTTGATGAAGTTGGGGTAGTAAAAGTCCATGCACCACCGTTTGCGTTGTGGCGGGAAACTGCCCAGAAACAGCACCTTGGCATTCGCTGGCAGGAACGGTATCAGCGGGTGATACTCCACACTGTCTGTGCTGCGTGCTATGTTCTCCTGATTCAAGTACGAGTCCATCTTCTCCATCATTATTTATGATTGTAAGCTTTTTGGGTACAAAGTTACTACTTTTTCCGTAATCCGTTGCTGCATTTCTGAATAAAACGCTACCTTTGCACCCGCAAAGACAGACTTATATGCGCAACCCCTCCTTTCTATATCATGCCGTAGCCTGGGAGTCGACTTGCTTTGTGCCCAGCCAAAGCTCGTCTGGAATCTTTTGTTCCTTGGCTGTATTGCCTCTATGGCGTGCTTCCTCGCATGGAACTTGGTGTTGAAGAAGCTCGGGGCTGTTGTAGCTACGAATTACGTCTATTTCAACCCTGTGGCCACCATCGTCTTCGCCTGGCTGGTACTCTCCGAACGAATAACCGTCTATTTCATTCTCGGTACCATATTGATTCTCGCAGGAATGTTGATAACCGAAAAATGTAAGTGACAAAGTCGGACTAAAGTTTGGCGGAATGACAAAAAAGCACTATCTTTGTCGCACAATCCTGAGTAATAACTAAATAATATTAACTATGGACTTTAAGCGTTATCGTACGTTGGCAATAGTTGCCGGCTGCGTCTTGTTTGTCGTGATTCTGTTTTCAGTGTGCTGCACGGTGGTCGACAGCGGCGAGGTGGGCATCAAGTTTCATAAGTGGTCGGCCTCTGAACAGGACTATGGCGGCGTGGAGGGCACCTGCAAGGGTTGGGTGTTCTACAACCCCATCACATCGAACGTGTTCACCTATCCCACATTCACGCAGCGTAAGCAGTACGAGACGTTCAGTGTGAATGCCAAGGATGCGTCGATTTTTGAGATGGATCCCACGATAGCCTACCGCATCAATCCCGACAAGGCCTGCGATATCTTCACTAAGTATCGCGTGGGTGTTAATGAACTGGAGGAGGGCTATATTCGCACCTGTATCTACGAGGCTTACCGTACCTGTGCCAATCAGTACACTTCCGACTCGCTGATGTCTAACCGTGCCAATTTCGAGCGCGATGTAAGGGCCCGTCTGGAGAAGTCGCTCATGGCCGAGGGCTTCATCGTCGAGGAGTTCACGAGCAAGATTACCCCTCCCAGTTCGCTTACCGCCATGATTGATGCTAAGAACACCGCTATACAGAGTGCGCTGAAAGCCGAGAACCAGGTAAAGGAGGCCGAGGCTAATGCCAAGATTGAGATTGCCAAGGCCGAGGGTGCTGCCAAGGCAATGCGTATCAAGGCCGATGCCGAAGCCTATTACAACAAAACGATTGCCGCCTCGCTCTCGCCGATGATTGTCCAGGAGGATATGATTGAGAAGTGGGATGGCAAGATGCCGCAGATAGTCGGTGGCAACGGCATGATGCTCGATGTGTCGAAGGTGATAGGCAGCAAATAGTAGATTAAAGATTTTGGAGAGTCATAAAAAAATGCTACCTTTGTCGCCGCAAATGGAGAACGAGAGTAAGAAGAATAATGAGTTTGTGCGTAAGGTGGCTGAGCAGAAGTATGAGTTTGGCTTCACCACCGACGTACACACGGAGGTTATAGAGAAAGGGCTAAACGAAGATGTCGTCCGGCTCATATCAGCCAAGAAGGGCGAGCCTGGGTGGATGCTTGAGTTCCGCCTTAAGGCGTTCCGTTACTGGCGTGAGCAGACGGAGCCCACGTGGGGCCATGTCCATGTGCCGCCAATAGACTATCAGGCCATAAGCTATTATGCCGACCCGACGGCGAAGCCGAAGGATAAGGCTAAGGATGAGAAGTCAGAAACAGCCGATTCCATCGACCCCGAACTCGAAAAGACATTCGACAAGTTAGGTATTCCCCTTGAGGAACGTCTGGCGCTCAGCGGCAACACCGCTGTCGATGCCATCATGGACTCTGTGAGCGTGAAGACGACGTTCAAGGAGAAGCTTCGCGAGAAGGGTGTCATCTTCTGCTCCATCGGCGAGGCCATCAAGGAGCATGGCGACCTGGTGCGTCAGTATCTGGGCACCGTTGTACCCTACCGCGACAATTTCTTTGCTGCGCTAAACAGTGCCGTCTTCAGCGACGGTTCGTTCGTTTATATACCCAAGGGTGTTCGTTGTCCGATGGAGCTGAGTTCGTATTTCCGCATCAACGCGCGTAACACCGGACAGTTTGAACGCACGCTCATCGTGGCCGACGACGACTCGTACGTCAGCTATCTCGAGGGCTGTACCGCCCCCATGCGTGATGAGAACCAGCTGCATGCCGCCATCGTCGAGATAGTGGTCATGGACCGCGCCGAGGTTAAGTACTCCACCGTCCAGAACTGGTATCCCGGCGACGAGCAGGGCAGGGGCGGTGTACTGAACCTCGTCACCAAGCGCGGCGACCTGCGCGGTGTCGGCTCCAAGCTCTCGTGGACTCAGGTGGAGACGGGCTCGGCCATCACGTGGAAGTACCCCTCGTGCATACTGCGTGGCGACAATTCACAAGCCGAATTCTACTCCGTTGCCGTGACCAACAACTACCAGGAGGCCGACACCGGCACAAAGATGATACACATCGGGCGCAACACGCGGTCGACCATCATCTCGAAGGGCATCTCCGCCGGACACTCGCAGAACTCGTACCGCGGACTAGTACGCGCCACGTCGACGGCCGACAACGCCCGCAACTACAGCTCGTGCGACTCGTTGCTCCTGGGTAGCGAGTGCGGTGCCCACACCTTTCCTTATATGGATGTGCATAACGAGACGGCCATCTTCGAGCACGAGGCCACGACATCGAAGATCTCCGAGGATCAGCTCTTCTACTGTAACCAGCGCGGCATCCCGACGGAGCAGGCTGTTGGTCTGATTGTCAACGGCTACGCCAAGGAGGTGCTTCAGAAGCTGCCTATGGAGTTTGCCGTCGAGGCCCAGAAACTGTTGTCAGTATCTTTGGAAGGCACCGTTGGCTGAGCAGAGAGCAGCCAACGGCACCTTTCCTGTCACATATCATTTAGAGAACCACACCCTTACCTTATTGTCGCCAGTAGCCGAAGCGTGTGTCGTCAGGCTGCTGAGGGGGAAGTATGGTCCTTTCGTCTCATAGACAACCCGCGAGTGCCCGCAGTAAATCCGTTGTTGTCAATCAGGTAGTGGGAAAGCTCGGTCAGATTATTGCTGACAGCCTTTTGAATGCCGGTGCCAGCAGCGTCGTCTCAATCTCCTTCCCGTCTGGCGAGCGGAACGTGCAAGTCCTCTGTGCGGCATTCAGCCGGCAGATGTAGCCTATGTTCACCAGCGTGCTGCGGTCGGCACGCACGAAAGTCCTGTTGTCGAGCTGTTTGGCCAGTGCCCCCAGTCCTGTCAGCACCATCTCGGTGCTGTAGAACGTCACCATCTGTGTGTAGTTCCCGTCGGCTTTCAGAAACACTATGTCACTGGCTTCTACGACCAGTGTGCCGTTTGGTGTCTTCAGTGCCAGACTCGTTGCCTTCGGCTTGTCGGTCATCTTCACTATGTCCTTTGCCAGCTGGCTGCGCTCCGCCTTCAGTGCCTCGCTTCGGATGGCGTTTATGAGCTGTTCGCGTTCCATCTTCTCGCGTTGCAAACGCAGCATTTTGCGGCGGCTGCGCAGTTTCTCATACCATCGGGTCACCCACCACACCAGCATCAGCAGTGCTACGCCCGTCAGCAGCCATACCCACCAGTGCTCGTACCAGCAGAGCGGCGGTCGTACGAATGTGTCAGCCTGTCCGGCAGCCACGAGGTCGGCAGGCACGAACGAGCACATCGCCTCCAGTGAGCATAGCGTCACCATGCCCGTACTGTCCTCGGCAAGTGTGGCCTTCAGCGGTTCTATCATGGTGAAGCCGTTGCGGTGGTCGAAGAAACAGATGTCGCTCAGCCGGTAGTCGTCGTCGATGTGGCACACGAACAGTCCGTCGATGACGGCCACCACTAAGTACCCCTTTGGCGAGATGTGCAGAGCCCGTATCTCGTGTCCCTCGAGTTGTGGCATCTGACTGCTTAGCTCGCCTATCTCGCCGTGGCGTATCAGGAATAGCGAGTCGCCCGATGCGAAGAACACCGTTCCCCGCCGGTCGGCCTCCATGGTGGTTATGATGAGTTTTTGCTGTTGGTAGTCTGCCTTGTCTGTTTTGTGAGTTTTTGTGTCGATTGAGAACAGTCCGAATGTGCTGCCCACCCATAGGTGCTCCCCGCCGTCATAGGCGGCACACCAGGGGTGCGCTATCTCTGTCGTGAGCGTGTCGACGGTCGCTGTCGCCGGGTCGTAGGCAACAGTCATCCTGCGTGTCCCGATGACTAAGCGTCCGTCGGCTTCGGCCACAAACTGGTATCTCTCGTAGGGCAGTCCTAACCACCTGACACTGTCGCCGAATACCTCGGCCACGTCGTCCTTGGCAGCCATGTAGACCCTGCCGCCGATGGTTGCTGCGCTCGGCAGGAAGAAGTTGTCTGCCTGTTCGTAGCTTATTTGTCCGTCGACCATTATCTTGCCGTTCAACGACCCCGTTATGCGGTGTCCCTCGCCGTCGTAGGCCACTGCCCGAACGATGTCGTCCTCGTCTGTCAGTCGGTGGTTGGTGAAGTGACGGCCGAAGAAGCAGTACACCCCCTCGTAGGTCGCCACCCACAGCCGTCCCCAGCGGTCGGTGAGCATGTCCTTTATCAGGTTTATGCCGCCGTGCGTCTTGCTGACGGTGTGCTTGTCAAAGGTGTAGATGCTGTGCTCGTCGGCTATCAGCAGCTCTCGGCCCGCTTCTCTGACCGTCAGCCCGTAGCCTGCCTGCCACCCCTCGACGGCTGTCAGCAGCCGCACGCCGCTGTCGCTGACGGTGTAGATGCCGTCTTCTGCAAATGCGTACAGAGTGTCGCCCCAGCGGCGCAGTGAGTATATCGTCGCGTTCTCGGCTATGCGCTGCGGTTTTGCTTCCTTGCCTGCCGTCGCACGGAACAGTCCCTGCGGCGTGGGTATGTAGACCGTCCCCTTGTCCCAGTATAGCTTGCGGTCGGGAGTCATGCTGTCCAGCAGTGCTGTCGCCAGCACCCGCTCCACCGCCATCAGCCCGTCGCTCAGGTTGCTGTGCTCCTTGTCGGCTTTCACCAGACGGCCTATCCAGCGGTGCGTCTCCTGCTCGTCTTCCATCACTATCATCCCCTCAGGCAGGTCGCCACTGTTGAAATTATTCAGCAGCCACGCAGCGTCGGGGCAGAGCCGGTACTGCCGCAGCTGCTCCTGTCCTACCGCCCACCGCTGGCGGAAGCTCATGGCCCACACCCGGTCGGCGGCCTCGGCAAAGCCTACGATGTTATAGCGCTTGCCTTTCAGGAATGGTGTGAACACGCGGCCGTCGAAGCGTACCAGTCCCGACAGCGTACCGATATATATGTACCCGCGCGAGTCCTGAAACAGCTTTTCGGCCTGCATCTGCGGCAGTCCGTCCTGAGTGGTGTAGCGGCGGTAGCTGAGGCTGCTTTCTATCTGTGCTGCCGAGTCTATGGCAACTGCGAGCAGCAGCACGGCAGCGGCGACTTTCATGGTTCCTGACCGAAAACATTCCTTGATTTCTGATGGTTGATTCTTCATGATTTCCTTTTGGTCTGTGTAGTTCTTTGCTGCAAAAATACACTATTTTTGTAAAAAAACAAAACAAACCGTCTTTTTTGTTTTTTCCATCTCGAGTTCATCAAGAAAACGGGGTAGTTCATCAAAACACTAACTCCTAAACTATCCTAAATCTATGCCGAAGCAACAGAGCAGAGTGCCTGTCCCTAATGGTACAAGAAGATGTACCAATGCGGCACATCTTCTTTGCTATGAAACGATAGTCTGCGGCTTCTACTCGTTCGTGATATCTTCTATCTGGTCAATAATCTCCTGATACTGTCGCTGGGTCTTGAAGTGTATCATGAATCCGCAGATGGCTCCGATAATGCCGCCGACGACACCGCCCCAGAAGAATCCGTCGTTTAGTTCACCATTGTTTCTCTGATAGACGTCGTACATAAACCAGCCAATAAAGACGAGGATACCTGGGACACCGAAGTATAGCCAGTTGGCATCGAACTTCTTGGCGCGAGCCATGCGGCGACGGACATCCACAAGATTGTTGGTCATCATGTTGGCATCGCTCAGGTTCCTGCTGTTGTAATAGGTTGCTCCTATGCAAACCAGCATGAAGATGCAGGTGAAAATCCAGAAGGCGATAGAGAAACCGGCTAATTTGATGAAGGCCCAGTAGGTGTAAGGTATCATCATGAGTCCCACTACCATTGTTATCGCGTATCTGCGATTGATGTTGCTGGCAGTATGCTTCATCGAATGACGGATCATGCGGTCATTGACAATCTCCTGCTGCTCCAGCTTCTTCTTCAGCATGTTCATCTGCTGGCGCATATTTTCTAATTCAAAATTCTCGTTTTGCATAATGGGTAAGTGTTAATCGTTTGACATTTGTTTTAACTGCTCACGGATTCTAAACAGACGGACGCTGACGTTCTTAGTGGTGATGCCCACTATCTGTCCGATTTCCTCATAGCTGAGGTTCTCGAGCCAGAGCAGGACGATGGCTCTGTCGAAGGGTTGCAACTTGGAGATGCGCTTGTGGAGCATGTCCACCTGACGGGTGTCCTCGTCGCGGTCTTCAAAGAGGTTGATGTCCATCGTGAGCCGGACTTCCGCCTTGCGCCGCTTCTTTCTGTCGATAGAGATACAGGTGTTAAGGGCGACGCGATAGATCCACGTCCTGACATCACTGCGATGCTCGAAGCTCTCGAATCCCTTCCAAAGATTGACTAGTACCTCCTGGAACAGGTCGTTTACCTCGTCGGCATCTTGCGAGAACATGTAGCACACGGTGTAGATGGTGCTCTTGTGTTCCGCTACGGTTTGCGCAAACTGTCTTTCTAATGCATTCATTGTCTCATCTGTTTTTGAATCTTATGCCCATTAGACGCAGCAAAGTTACAAAAACTACACGAAAAACAGAAAAAAAAGCGGCAGAGCTAAAGCGAGCTTGGCTCTGCCCTCGCTTACTCGATGAGTTCAAAATGCTGGAAGTCCTTACAGGAGGTCCAGGTGCCGCCCCACTCGAAACCGGCCTCGGTGAACAGACGCAGGCAGAGGTCCTGCTCGTCTATCTTGTAGGGGAAGTTCTTTGTGCGGTCGCAGTATGCGGCAGCCGTGGCAGGCTGGATGAAGCGGGTGCCGTCGGCACGGTCTTTGTAGTAGGGGTTGTAGAGAGTGTTGATGTCAATGGCCAGCCCACGGGCGTGCTTCGAGAGCTTGGTGCTGCCGGCAATGGCGCGGTAGCAGAAGCACGAGGAGTTGTTGTCGCGCATCTGTGTCTCGTCGTCAGCATCGTAGACGTCGGGCAGCAGCATCCGCTGGATGGGGTACTTGGCGTCGTAGAGCTGGCGGAAGATACGAGCCACTACATCGGCTATCTGCTTGTTGACAATCATCTCGCCGATGTGTATCTTCTGGTCATAGTCCCAGTGCAGGGCACGGACATGGCGCAGGTCGTCGCGCCCGATGTACGGATTCTCCTTGTAGGTCTTTCCCTGCATCCGCTGCCACACGCCGTCGGGTATAGGCTCGGCGGCAAAGCACTTCTCCAGACCGCCGTAGGCCTTGATGTCTGCCTCGGTGACGGTCTGTCCGGCCTGCCACTCCTTAAGTGATGTAGAGATAGTAGTAGCGTTGTCGTCATTGGCACACGCGCTCAATGTCGTAAGACCGCTTGTCAGGATGGCGGCCAGCACCCATACGATACCTTTGTTCATATTCTTCTATCCTGTTTTTGGGGTGCAAAGTTAGCAATTAACTTTCAGAATCTACAATTTTTTTTGCCCAAATCGGTCGATAAATAGTGACGTGGAGTGCATAGTTTGAGGATTATTTCGTAATTTTGCGGACGAATAACGATTATTGACCAAGAGCGATTCGTTCCGGAGGCGTACGAGGGTTGAGAGTTATCTTTCTTTCAATACTCCACGACTATTTTTCAATACTCCACGACTATTTTCCAATACTCCACGACTATTTTCCAATACTCCACGACTAATTTGCAATAGTCGTGGAGTATTGATGAGTACTCGCGATGAGGCATCGTTATGGCGGCCTTGAGCGTGTCGGCCAGCGCCCAGCCCACTGACTTTCTTCATCAAAAAAAGAAAAAGAAACAAAAAGTTCGGGATTTCAGATAGAAAGTCAGAAACATTTCTTAATTTTGCAGCATCAAACAAACAAAATCTTGAGGATTATGGGAATAATCGGTTCTATTATCATCGGTTGCCTGGCAGGTTTCTGTGCCGGCAAGTTAATGAAAGGCGGCGTCCTCGGCCAGCTCGGTACTGCCATTGTCGGTTCTGTCGCCATTCTCTGGGCAGCCTCGCTCATCAAGAAGTGAAGAGCGTCATGCCCGTGGACATGTACGACTACCTTATAGTGGGGTCCGGACTCTTCGGCGCCACCTTCGCCTACCGTGCGCACAGGGCGGGGCTGCGCTGTCTTGTGTTAGACAAGCGCGAGCACTTGGGCGGCAACGTCTACTGCGAAGAGCAGGAGGGCATCAACGTGCACCGCTACGGAGCGCACATCTTCCACACGTCGAACGACGAGGTGTGGCGGTTAGCGAACAGCATAGTCCCCTTCAACCGCTACACCAACTCGCCCGTGGCCAGCTACGGCGGACGGCTGTACAACCTACCGTTCAACATGAACACGTTCTACCAGATGTGGGGCGTGACGACACCCGATGAGGCCCGCCAGCGGTTGGAGCAGCAGCGTCGGGAGGCCGTCGAGGCAATGCGCCGCGCCGGTGTCGCGGAGCCCCGTAACCTCGAGGAGCAGGCCCTGGTGCTGATAGGGCGCGACATCTACGAGCGGCTCATAAAGGGCTACACCGAGAAGCAGTGGGGCCGTCCGTGCACGTCACTGCCCGCGTTCATCATCCGTCGTCTGCCCGTGCGCCTGACGTTCGACAACAACTACTTCAACGACCGTCACCAGGGCATACCCGTCGGCGGCTACAACCGGCTGATCAGCGGTCTTCTCGACGGTGTGGAGACACGTACCGGCTGCGACTACTTCGACGACCGCAGCCACTGGGACGGCATGGCACGCACGACGGTGTTCACCGGACCGATAGACCAGTTCTTCGACTACTGCTACGGCCACTTGGAGTACCGCAGCCTCAGCTTCGAGCATCAGGTGCTCGACACGCCGAACTACCAGGGCAACGCCGTGGTGAACTACACCGAGGCAGCGGTGCCCTACACACGCAGCATAGAGCACAAGCACTTCGAGCGCTTCGGCGAGCAGGTCTACGAGCTGCCGCGGACGGTCGTCACACGCGAGTACCCCGCCGAGTGGAAGGCCGGCATGGAGCCCTACTACCCCGTCAACGACGAGCGCAACAACCGCATGGCCGAGCGCTACCGCGAGCTGGCGGCGAGCCGTCTCGGCGTCATCTTCGGCGGCCGGTTGGCGGAGTACCGTTACTACGACATGGCACCCGTCATGGAAAGGGCGATGCAGACGGAACTCAAAAAAGTTACATAATAATACTCTTAATCGGTATTTTTTCGTACCTTTGCAGGCGAAAAGAAAAATACAGAAAATATGCAAGGACAACAGAACTATCTCGACAGGAACGAGTTTAACTTCGAGCCGAGTGAGAAGGTGGTCGACGCCATACGCAACTTCGACCCGAAAGACCTGTGTTTCTACACCCGCATCTACGACCAGGGCAAGAAGAGCGTAGTCTCGGTGCGGCTGAGTGAGATCTACCATGTGCCCGAGGAGCAGGTGCTGCTGGGCTACGGCGGCGAGGACATACTGAAGAACGCCGTGCACTACTACCTGATGAAGGGCGACAACAAGACGATACTCATACCCGAGTTCTCGTGGTGGTATTACAACCGCGTGGCCAGCGAGTGCCGCGGCACGTTCGAGATGTACCCCCTGCACGAGCAGGAGGACACCTTTGCCTACGATGTCGACGAGGTGATAGAGTACACCAACCGCATACACCCGCGCATGCTGCTGCTTGCCTCGCCGAACAACCCGACGGGCAACTGCCTGACGCCGGAGGAGATTGGCCGCATCATGGAGAACATCCCCGACGACACGATGGTGCTCATCGACGAGGCTTACGCCAGTTTCATCACCAGCGACACCGACTACATAGCACCGCTGGTGAACCGCTACGCCAACCTCATCATCTCGCGCACGCTCTCCAAATTCTACGGACTGCCCGGCCTGCGCTGCGGCTTCGGTTTCATAGGCAAGGGTCACGACCACTTCGTCAGCTACATCAACAAGTACCTGGGCTACAACCGCTTCTCTGAAGCCGTGGCATTGGCAGCCCTCGACAGCGACGAGCACTACCGCCGCGTGGCCGACGACATGGAGTGGGGGCGTCAGCTCTACAAGCGCGAGCTGGGTCACCGTGAGGGCTTTAAGGTCTACAAGTCGGTGGCCAACTTCATACTCATCAAGTACCCCGCAGCTGTCAAGGAGAAGCTTCAGCAGGCCCTGGCAGCGCAGAACTACAAGATAAAGTTCATGACCGACAAGGGTCTGGAGTCGTGCGTCCGCATAACGCTGGGGCGCAAGGAGCAGACGCAGACGGTCTGTGACACCATCTTGAAGGTGATAAGTGAAACATAAGACAGTACTGGTGCCATGGTTGGAGTAATACTTGCGGCGGGTATGGCCAAGCGGCTGCGCCCCCTGACCGACACGAGACCGAAGTGCCTGCTCGAGGTGGGCGGCAAGACGCTGTTGCAGCGTACCGTCGACGCCATGCTCGGAGCGGGTGTCACAGAGCTCGTCGTAGTCACCGGCTACCGTGCCGACATGATTCGCGACTTCTTCGGCCGTCAGCTGGCTGCCGTCACGAAAGATACTCCCGTCACCTTCATCGACAATCCCGACTACGCCCACAACAACAACATCTACTCGCTGTGGCTTGCCGGCCGGCAGGTGCGCGGCAGGGAGTTCCTGCTCATGGACAGCGACATACTGTGCGACCCGGCGGCTGTGGCAGCAGTGGCACGCCAGCAGGTGTCGGCACTGGCCGTCAACCGCCATGAGCTGGGCGAGGAAGAGATGAAGGTGGTGGTAGACGACGCGGGCAGCATCACAGAGATAAGCAAGACCTGCCGTCCGGAGGATGCCTTGGGCGAGAGCGTCGGCATAGAGAAGATCAGTGCCGAATACTCGCGTGCCCTCTTCGACGAGCTTGACGAGATGATAGAGAAGGAGGGGCTCATCGACATCTTCTACGAGCGGGCCTTCGAACGGCTCATACCGCAGGGGCACACGTTCCGTGTGGTCGACACTACCGGTTTCTTCTCGTACGAGCTCGACACGCCGGACGACTTCGCACAGGCCACGGCACTCATGCCCGGGGAACTGCTGTAAAACATTAAGCATTGAACACTGAAGAAGAGAGGGGCGAATTCCCCGTTACGGCCGCGATGAAACGCGTGTGGCAGGTCGAACTCGACCTGCTGGAACAGCTGCTGACCGTCTGTCGGCAGCAGGGGCTGCGCATATGGGTCGACGGAGGCACCATGCTGGGAGCGGTGCGCCACCACGGCTTTATACCCTGGGACGACGACATCGACGTCGCGATGCCGCGTCCCGACTACGACCGTCTGATAGCCATGGGCAGCAGTCTCTTCAGCGAGCCCTACTTCCTGCAGTCGGCATACTCCGAGGACGACTATTTCCGAGGCCACGCACAGTTGCGGCGCAGCGACACCGCGGCCATACGCCCGTCGGAGAGCTACCGCAGCTTCAACCAGGGCATCTTCGTCGACATATTTCCGCTCGACGGCGTCGACAGCGACGCTGAGCGCCGGCGGCAGACCATCCGCAACATCAGGAGAGTCTATAAACGGCTGAAGGCCGTCCACCTGAACGTGTTCTACTCCGGCCGCTGGGGACAGCTGTTCCGCAAGTGGAGCAGCCGCCGCGAGGTGAGCCGCGTGGGACGCATCAGCTATTTCAAGGCCACGGAGGACCTGCTGCGCCAGCATCCTGTCGGAGAGAGCGAGCTGTGGGCCGAGCTGGCTTTCAGCGGCGACGAGATAATGTTCGACTGCCATATCTTCGACGAGACCGTCCTCATGCCCTTTGAGCACCTGCAGGTACCTGTTCCTAAGGGCTACGACAAGTTCCTGCGTACCCAGTACGGCGACAACTACATGACACCTATGAAGGCCCCGAACTACCACGGCGAGCTGGTCTTCGACACTGAGCACACCTACCGCGAGGTGGCCCCGAGGGTGTTTGCGCAATACCGCAAGGCAGCCTTGCAGCGCCTTGTGAAGAAATTCAGGAAATAAGGAAGACGGTAGGAAAACATAACGACAATGGCAAGCTACGACCTCACACTGCTACACCGTAAGATGCTCGGCATACTGCAGGCCATCGACAGCGTCTGCTCCGCCCATGGCCTGCGTTACTACATGACGGCGGGAACGATGCTCGGTGCCATACGTCACAAGGGCTTCATTCCTTGGGACGACGATGCCGACATCTGTATGCCGCGTCCCGACTACGACCGTCTGATAGCCCATGCTGCCGAGTGGCTGCCGCAGCGCTACGAGCTTATCTGCGCTGAGAACGACGACCACTACCCGCAGCCCTTCGCCAAGCTCCAGGACGCACAAACCACGCTCATCGAGCACGCCCACCTGCGATACCTCGGCGGTGCCTATATCGATGTCTTCCCGCTCGACGGAGTGCCCTCGAACGCACTGGTGCGCCGACTGCACATCTGGCGTTACAAGATGCTGCGCAAACGTCTCTATTTCACCTACCGCGACCCCTACCGCCACGGCCATGGCCCGAGCTCATGGATACCGCTGCTCTGCCGCAGGCTCTACACCGTGCCACAGCTGCAGGCCGACATACGGCGGCTGCTGCTGAAGTACGACTACGACAGCTCGCAGCTTGTTCAGGACTACGACGACGGCTACGGCGGACACATGGAGAAGTGCATACTGGGAACACCCACCGACTACGAGTTCGAGGGAACGAGGCTGAAGGGTTACGAACGCTATGACAGCTACCTCTCGCAGAAGTACGGCGACTACATGACCCCGCCGCCGGCACCGGCACAGCGGCAGCATAACTTCTACTATCTTGATTTGGAGAAACCCTACCGCCAGTGGCTCAGCGAGGGCCACAGGCTGTCAGAATAGGGCGGCTCAGCGAAGACCGTAGGCCGTCTCCGTGAGGTGCTCGCGGCGTGTCGTACGGCGTATCTCACGATTGCGGCTGAGAGCCTCGTCGTTGACGTAGGGACGCGAGTGGTCGAGATGCAGCACTATGGCCGAGTAGCGTATTTGAACACCCCTCATGCCCCGGTTGAAGAGCCGTTCGCCCATCTCGCGGTCTTCACCACCATACTGCATACGCTCGTCGAAGCCGCGTGCCGCGAGAATATCGTCGCGCCACGTGCTGCTGTTCATGCCGTTCCATGTGGCGTGTGTCGGCGTGACGGCGTTCATGAGCCGCGCAAACCAGCCGTGCTGCACCAGTTTCGTGCACTTGAAACTCCACTGCAGCCCCTGCTCCCTCAGCCAGCCCAGACGGAAGGCCCTGCCGCTGGCGATGTCGTCCGCGGTGAGCTGCCGACTGATGTCCATCGGCAGCTTGAAGTATCCGCCGCTGAGCAGACGGCCACGGCGTGCCAGCCGTTCGTGGGTAGCCACGAAGTCGTGTCGCGGCACACAGTCCTGGTCGGTGAAGATGAGGTAGTCGGCGGTAGCCACGCGAAGAGCTTCGTTCAGTATCTTTGTCTTGCGGAACCCCTTGTCCTCGTGCCACACATGCAGCAGTGGCAGACGGTCCGAGTAGCTCTCTATAAGCTGCCGCGTGTCGTCGCGCGACCCGTCGTCGGCAATGACTATCTCGTCGGCAGGCCGTGTCTGTGCGAGGTAGCCCCAGAGGGTCTTCTCGAGCCACGCGGGGTTGTTGTACGTTGAGATTATTACGCCTATGGTCATGGATTCAGCCTGTTGGTCAGTTTGTAGTAGCTGCGCCCTACGGAGTAGAGCCAAAAGTTGTGCCACGAGAAGAACTTCGAGGCGGGCGACAGTACGGTGCTGCCGGGGGAGTCGTCGCTGATGGTGTCGCAGATGCCCGCCAGGCAGTTGAAGAGGTTGTAGCGGTCGAGCACCAGGCTCCGCGCCTGCTGCATGGCCTGCTGGCGTCGGGTGTAGAGGTCGGCGGCCATTGCCTCGTCGATGATGCGCAGAGCCTCGTCAGGCCGCCGTATGTCGATGGGCGTGAAGGAGTCGGCGGGGAAGTAGTCGGTAGCGTTCGGACAGCCGTGATAGAGCGGATAGGTACCGGCCAGGAAGCAGTCGGCCAGCTTCTCGGTCCAGTAGTCGAGGCAGCAGGAGTTCTCGATGACTATCTGGTAGCGGTATGGTGCCAGCACGTCCCACTTGTCGCGGAAGTCGCGTATGCCCTCGCCGAAGACCTCGACAGCATCGCCGTAGCGCTCCACCAGGCGTCGCACGAAACGGCGTCGTTCGACGTGCCCTTTTGAGAACGCCTTGTAGCTCGACACCACCGACAGCAGCTTCTGCTTCTCGGGCTTGGCATGCAGCAGGTCGTCGTAGGTCATGGTGATGCGGTTGCTGTGGTCGGGTTCCCACGTCATGCCCACATACCATGGAAGCAGCGTGTGGGTGTAGATGACGTTGGTGCCCGGACAGGGCGTTATCTCGCGCTGTGTAGTGACGACGGTGCCAAACTGGCTGTAGTAGCCTCGTGCATAGGCCAGCACGCTGTAAGGCTCGTCGGTGACCAGTATGATGCGGCTGCGCGGCACGTCGAACTGCATCGTCTCACGCAGCCCCTTGCTGTTGACGATGACGTAGTCGGGACGGCACGACAGGTCGTTGATGAAGAAACGGTAGCGGCCATCGTCGGTGATGCCCTCCCGGTTCTTCATCTGACGTGGATGAACCAGCGGATTGCGGGTTATGATGAGCACTTTCTTCATAGCGTCTTTCGGAGTTTCTTCTTTGCGGCTTCGGGCTTGTCCGCTCTATTGTGTCTCAGATGTGAGGTAGTCGGCAGCGGCCTGCAGACCGGCCTTTATGTGATAGCCGTCATTGAGCCGCTGTGACATTTCGGCGGCGCGCCGACGCATGGCGGCATAGTCAGCGGGTGTGAGGGCCGACAGGCGCGAGCCTATCTGCTGCAGGCCGTCGACGGCGATGCCCACGCCCTGTCCGACGACGAACGGTGCCATGGCACCCTGGCTCCACACTATGACGGGGATGCCGGCGCGCAGGTAGAACGATGTCTTATGGGGGTTGTTGATACGCAGGTACTCACCCCAGTCGCCGGTGCACTCGGCGGTGGAGTCGCCGTCCCAGACCAGTCCGAAGTCGGCCTCGGCACCGGCTATGAAGTCGTCGCTGGCCATGAAGCCGTGATAGCTGAGCTGCGTACAGCTGTTGGCATGCTCCTCAAAACCCTTGCCGTAGAGGTCGAGGGTCCATCCTTGCACTATGCCGTCCATGTGGTACAGGAACTCGTTGCGCCAGCGTCCCAGGTTGCCGGCATAGATGACGCGCCACGGCTGGTGTGGCGTGGCGTAGCTGGCCGGACGGCTCTCAGAGAGGTAGTCGAACACCTGCAGGGAGTGTATGCCGCCGCGGAAGCCATGCTCCAGCAGGTAGTCGCGCATCGTGGGGTTATGGACTATCAGGAAGTCGGTCTTCGACAGACGGCGGTTCTCCTGGTCGGCCGTCAGCTTATGGCGGCGGAAGGCTCCGAGGTCGTGGATGACGGTAACCACACGGCCACCCTTCAGGCGTGCCAGTACGCATGCCATCTTGTAGAACTTCTTCATTGGATATTGCAGGAAGAGCATGTCGCCCCGTTTCAGGCGCAGCAGTATGCTCGTCACGCTGACCAGCTTCGTCAGGAAGCGTCCCACGCCGCCGCTGCCGAAGTTCAGACGCGTCAGGTTGGTGAAGCCCTCGCGGCGGCATACCTCGTCGATGTCCTGCTTGGCCTTGTTGATGGTACCTATTTCGATGTAGTAATTCATATCGCGTTGTTTTTTATTTCCGGAAGGGATGGGTGAGACGCTTACGGCGCACCCACGCCCTGTCGTGACGCTGCTTCACCCGGACAGCCTCATCCTGGTCGGCTGCCGTCCAGCCTCGCGCGGCGGAGTACTCGCTGAGCACGAAGCGGTAGACATCAGTGAGCCACCAGAAGAGCGTCAGGTTCTCCATGCACTCGCCCTTCGGCACCGGTCCGTCGTAGAACCGCATGCGGTTGATGTCGATAAGTTCGAAGGCGTAGCCGTCGGCGGTCGTCCGGAACAGCACGTTGGTGGGGTTGAGGTCGCGGTGTAGCACTCCTGCTTCGTGCAGTCGTGCCACATAGCGGGCATAGTCCGTGGCCAGGTGCCGGTCGAAGGGCTCCTGCTCTATCAGCGGCGGACGGATGGCCTGTGCATCGGTGTACTCGCAGACATAGTAGACCTGACGTATCAGTCCGAGGTGGCGCTGCTCAACGTATGCCACCTCATGGGGTGTGGCGAAGCCACGCTCACGCAGCCGGCGGGCGTTCTCGTACGAGCGCAGGGCCTTGTTCTTGCGGAAGAAGGTGTAGACGATGCTTTTCAGCCAGTTGTGACGCTTGTATCGCTTCACCACAAACAGCTGTCCGCCAGTGGTGAACAGCCGTATCTGGTTACGTCCGTTGTAGAGCAGCCGTCCGCCGGAGGGTTGCCGACCGCCGACGGCACTACCGTACGTCTTCGGTCCGTCGGCATCAACGTCACCGGCCCCGAAGACCTCCGGCAGCGACACGAGGAAGTCGCGCTGCTGTTCGTATCGTGGGTGTACTGTTATCATGTGCCTTCCTTTCTGACTATCCGTCCGTCGATGACGTCGTATTTGCGGTTAAACTCCTCGCGGCCACGCTTCCAGCGGTTGTGGGTCCAGAGATAGAAGGCGGGCTGGCGGCGTATGCTCTGTTCGAGCATCTCGTAGAAGCGGCGTGTGATGGCAAACTCCTCCTCCTTGGCAGCCTCGGCGGTGACGAGCCGGAAGGTACAAATGTACTGTCCGCGGCGCGGACGTTCCATGTCGACGTAGAAGACGGCATCGTTCATCTTGCGCATGATGCGCTCGGCACCGGTGAAGACGGGGGTGTCGTGGTGCAGGAAGTCGAGCCACAGGTGCATGTTCTCCCACTTCGGCGACTGGTCGCTGATGTATCCGAAGAGCGAGCGCCGCTCCTGTCGTTTCAGCGTTATGAGCTCGCGCAGGATGTCGTTCTTTGGCACACAGGCACCGCCGTGAGCCGACCGCAGGTCGATGAACAGCTGGTTGAACGCCTCGCTGTAGAGGGGGTGGTAGATGAGGCCCATGACGGCCTGCGGATAGCGTCGGAAGGCAAGTCCCGTAGCCGACAGCCACTCCCAGTTGCAGTAGTGTCCCAGTATGGCTGCGCAGTTGCGCCCCTCGTCGAACACTGCCTCAAGCTGTTCCACGCCGCGGAACTCTATGTGTCGCAGCAGGCCTTTGTCAGATATGCTCAGCAGCTTGACGGTCTCGGCCACGTAGTCGCAGAGCCAGTGGTAGAACTGCCGCTCGGTCTGCCGCAGCTCTGCCTCGCTCTTCTCGGGGAACGAGTCCTTGAGGTTCTTCTGCACGAGCTCGCGCCTGTACCTTATTATATAGTAGACCAGCAGGAAGACGGCGTCGGAGAGCACATAGTGCAGACGCAGGGGCAGCAGCGACAGCGCGTAGACGGCAGCATGTAGCAGACGGTATGACAGTTTCTTCATCATCGGTTCTTCAGGTCGTTAGTAGTGGTTTGCAACATCGCCTTGCTGACGCTGAGCAGACGCTCGCTGTCACGGCTCTCGGCGACTACGAACCGCCGGGTGTCGAAGTCGTAGAGCACGTGGCCGGTGCTGTCGACAATCCACTGGGCATTGCTGTAGTTATTGACAGCCGTGGGATAGACGTAGCTTCGTGAGAGCACGTCGCGGCTGAAGGTGTACTCCTCGTGAGACAGACCCAGCTGTCCCAGGAGCGTGGCACAGAGGTCGCTCTGGTTGCAGATGGCATCGACGGTGCGCGGCTCCCTGACGGCACCGCCGATCCAGAGCATGGGAATGTGGTTCTTCTCGAGCGGACGCTGATGGTCGACCTCCCCGTGCAGTATGCCATGGTCGGCAATGAGTACAACGAGCAGGTTCTCCCACTGCGTAGAGGCTTTCAGTCCTGTCACGAACTGGTGCAGGCAGTCATCGAGATAGGCAAAGGCGTTCTCCACCTCGTCGTACTGTCTGTCTCGCGCCCCGTCGCCCGCACTGCGCGCCTCGTAGTCCTCAGGCACGTCCCACGGCTCGTGACTGCTCAGGGTGCTGTAGCCCCAGAGGTGTGGGGTGTCGTGAGTGGAGGTTGTTATGAGTTGCAGTAGTGTGCCGAAGGTAATGTCGTCGCGGACACCCCACTGTGCCGTACGCCGCTGCTGAGGCGGGTAGTCCTCCTTACTCGTCAGGTGGTCCCAGCCCGTTCCTATGAGGTACGAACGCATGTTCGTAAAGTTGATGTCACCGCCATAGAGGTAACTTGTCGAGTAGCCCTGCCGTTTCAGCGTGCCGGCAATGCTGGGCAGTGAACGGCTCTTCTCAGGCATCTTCATGACGGACACCGTGGGGAACGAGGGGTAGCCGCTCAGTGTGGCCACTGTTCCGCGGTCCGTGCGCCATGAGTTGGCGTAGCAACGGCTGAAGTACACGCCTTCGTCCTTCAGTTGCTGCAGGTGTGGCATGACACCGGCAAACTGTTCGCCGGCACTCTCTAACAGTATGATGACGATGTCGGGCCGCCTCGTGTTCAGCAGCGTGTCGGTGAGTATGCTCTCTGTAGTGTAAACGTTGTCAGCCAGCCGTCGGCTCTCCACGTCGCTGAAGAACGCGTACTGCGACAGGTCGTCGAGACGGTGACTCGCGGAATAGAGGAACGAGAAGACGGGGTTGACGGCGGCATGGTTCAGGAACTGCCGGTCGGAGTAGTACACCTGTCCGATGTTGGTTGTCGACTCGTCGATGCCACCACGTATGCCAACGACTATGACGGGTATGAGAAGTACGTAGAGCAGTGTCTCTCTTAGGTGAAGGGTGAGGGGTGAAGGGTGAAGGGAGGACGGTGAAGGGTGAGGGGTGAGGGGTGAGGGGGGAAGGGTCGCACGTTCCACCAGACATTGCAGTAGGAATATCAGCACCGCTGCTGCCACCGCGACGGCAGCACGGAGGAGCAGCCAGCCCGTAGTGACACTGGCCACCGCCTCGCCGGGTGTTTCCAAGTACTGCAGCCACGAGGCATCGAGCTTGAACTGCCAGAAGCCATAGAGGCTGGTATCGGCGACGAAAGCCAGCGCCATGGCCGCAGCCGTCACGGCGTAGTATGCACGGAACGGCCAGCGCGGAACACGCAGCCACACGCTGACGGCTGTCAGCAGAAACGGCACCAGCAGGAAGTAGAGAGCCGTCGAGAGGTCGAGCGACAGTCCGTGGAGCAACACGTCGGCAACATCGCCTGCGGCGAAAGACTGTTGCTCACGGTAGCAGCACATGAACAGCACCTTGGCAGCTGAAAACAGCAGTACCAACAGCACGTAGTAGCACGCCAGATAAGACAGTCTCTTCTTCATTGCGCTGCAAAGATACAATAAAATTCTCAACCATGCAAGCGTATTTCTTGGTGGTTACAAAAGAAAGTAGTACTTTTGCGGCATGAAGAAGGCAAAGTGGATGATAATCCTTATACTGGCCGGCGCATTGGCGGCCTGGGTGAGCTCGCGGTGGAGCGTCTGGTTTCACAACGTCGACGAGGAGGCATATATGCCGGCAGAGAGCCCCTACCGCGTGCTGCTGACCTTCGGCGATGAGGACGGGACGACGGCGCGCAACGTCAGCTGGCAGTGCGACACGGTGGTGAAACCGTCGATGGTGCAACTGGTGTGTCTGCCGGACAGCGACACCGTCAGCATTGCGGCACAGGGCGAGGTGTTCCGCTCACGCAGCGGACAGGCGGCCTACTACGTGGCGCGGCTGCGCGGACTGACCCCCAACCGCCGCTACGCCTACCGTGCCGTAACAGGAGGCAGAGCCTCGGAGTGGTACGACTTCCAGACTGCGGCGGAGGTGCCGGAGCGACTCTCATATCTATATGTCGGCGACGTGCAGGACACTCTGTACGGTGAGGCCAACCGTTTCCTGCGCGAGGCCTTTGAACGCCATCCGCAGTCGGAGTTCCTGGTCTGCGGCGGCGACCTGACGGAGCGTCCTACAGACAAGTATTGGGCAGAGACGTTCCGCGACCTCGACAGCGTGGCACAGTACGTTCCGCTGCTCTCCGTCACCGGCAACCACGACTACCTGAAAGGCGTCGTCATGCGGCTAGAGCGGCGGTTCCCGCTGGTGTTGTCTTACTTCTTGGACTCCAAGGTCGACGACAACATGGTCTACACCATGACGTACGGACCGGCGCAGTTCTTCCTGCTTGACAGCAACCGTGAGTTCCTCTACCTAACGGCACAGCGCGACTGGTTGGAACAGGCACTGAAGGCTAGCGCAGCCCGCTGGAAGATAGTGGTGCTGCACCACCCGCTGTTCTCCATCAAGGGCAACAACAACCTCATCCAGAGGTGGTTCTTCAACGACCTGATAGAGCAGTACGGCGTAGACATGGTGATGCAAGGTCACGAGCACGCCTACGCCCGCATGACGCGCCGCGACAGTGACGGACAGCCCACGACACCTGTCTACACCGTCAGTCACTGTTCGCCAAAGAACTACCGCATTGAGTTCGACGACCGTTTCGACAAGTTCGGCATATCAAGCCGCTACTACCAGACCGTCAGCATCAGCCACGACACCCTCGCGATGGCCACCTACGAGGTCTACGGACATACGCTCTACGACTCGCTCCTCATAGTGAAGGGCGGGCAGTCAGCCACGGCAGGCACAAAAGGTGTCGGACAGCCGTCCAGGCCACGCATCGTCGACCTGGGAAAGAATATCCCTGAGTATATGGAGTACACGCCGGATGCCGGCAACAAGAAAGACCGCAAGTATGCCGAGCGCATTGCCGACTACAAAAGGCGGCACCCGGAGAGGATGGGCCGCTAAGCCTGCTGCATGTCGTGCAGCTTCTTGTAGTAGCCGTCCTTGCCAATGAGCTCGTCGTGGGTGCCACGCTCGACGATGCGTCCCTCGTGCAGCACGCATATCTCGTCGGCATTCCTGATGGTCGACAGACGGTGGGCGATGGCCACGGTGGTGCGTGTCTTCATGAGTCGCTCCAGAGCGTCCTGCACCAGCCGTTCGCTCTCGGTGTCGAGAGCCGACGTCGCCTCGTCGAGAATAAGTATCGGCGGGTTCTTCAGTATGGCACGCGCTATGGAGACACGCTGCCGCTGACCTCCGGAGAGACGGCCGCCACGGTCGCCGATATTGGTCTCGAAGCCCTGCTCCGACTGGGTTATGAAGTCGTAGGCATTGGCTATGCGTGCCGCCTCCTCTATCTGCTCCTGTGTGGCGTTGTCGACACCGAAGGATATATTGTTGCGGAAGGAGTCGTTGAAGAGTATAGCCTCCTGATTGACGTTACCGATGAGCTGGCGCAGGTCGTGGAGACCGAGGTCCTTGACGTTGATGCCGTCGATGAGTACCTCGCCCTTCTGTACGTCGTAGTAGCGGGGTATGAGGTCGACAAGCGTCGACTTGCCCGAGCCCGACTGTCCCACCAATGCTATCGTTCTGCCTTTGGGAATAACAAGGTTGATATCCTTCAGCACCCACTGTTCGCCGTAGCGGAAGGAGATGTTACGGAACTCTATCTGGTGGTCGAACGACGCAATATGCCGTGGGTTAGGCACCTCACGTATGTTGTTCTCGGCCATGAGGATTTTGTCTATGCGCTCCATCGACGCCAGACCCTTGGGTATGTTGTAGCCGGCCTTCGAGAAGTCCTTCAGCGGCTGTATGATGCTGTAGAGAATCACCATGTAGTAGATGAACGACGGACCGGTGATGGTATGGCCCGTGAGCACCAGCACGCCGCCGAACCACAGGACAATGACTATCATCACCGTACCGAGGAACTCACTCATGGGGTGAGCCATCGACTGACGTATGTTCACACGCATGATGTCGTCGCGGTAGGAGGAGTTGATACGGTCGAAGCGGCTGTTCATCTTCTCCTCGGCACAGAAAGCCTTGATGATGCGCAGGCCGCCGAGAGTCTCCTCCACCTGACTCATCGTGTCGCTCCACAAAGCCTGCGCGGCAATGCTCTTACGCTTCAGCTTACGGCCCACATACCCCATGAACCACCCGAAGATGGGTACGAAGATAATGGTGAAGAGTGTCAGCTGCCAGCTGACGAAAAGCAGCGTAGAGAAATAGACGAGTATGAGTATCGGGTTCTTGAAGAGCATGTCGAGGCTCGACATGATGCTCGACTCCACCTCCTGCACGTCGCCGCTCATGCGGGCTATGATGTCACCCTTGCGCTCCTCGGAGAAGAATCCTAAGGGCAGCGAGGTTATCTTCTGGTAGAGCTGGTTGCGGATGTCGCGCACCACACCCGTACGTATTGGAATAATCGTTGCCGACGAGAGGAAATAGGCTCCTGTCTTCATTGCAGTGGTGAGTGCCAGGAACAGTCCTATGAAGAGCAGCGTCGTCGTCTGTCCGTACTCCGCTATCAGCTGGTTGACCTCGTAGTTCAGGTTGTTCATCAGCACCTCCTGCACGTTACCCCAGTCCCATGCCATCCAGCTTGTTGCAGCTTCAGCGTCGCCCGTCTGGAACAGTATCTGCAGTATGGGTATCAGTGCAGCGAAAGAGAAGATGTTGAGAACGGCCGACAGTATGTTGAATACCACCGACAACACCAGGTATCGCCTGTATGGCGGAACGAAGCGCCTCAGTACTTGCAGGAATTCTTTCATCGTCTCACTTATCGATTGTCAGTTTGTCCGTTGTCATGCGTTGCATATACTGCTGAATGACCGATTTCATCTGGTGCTCCATCGTCGACCGCAGGCTGTCGGGCATGACATCGAGCACGTTGTGCTGCATCAGCGAGTCGGTGCGGTAGCGGTAGGCGGCCGTAGTCCGGGCACCGTCGAACTCCAGCATATATTCGCCTTTGAGGTACTGGTAGCCACTTGACTCGGGCACCCAGTGCAGGGCGAAGCTCTCGGCCGCCGGTGTGCGCAGCATGTCTTTCCCGAAAGCCACGTACGGATGGCCGTAGTGCAGGTATCCGAGTACCGTAGGCATGATGTCGGCCTGTTCCACTATGCGCTCCTCGTCGTAGCCTGTAAGGGTGGTGTCGCCAGGGGCATAGAGGATTATGGGCACGGTGAAGTTGCCTAAGGCAGTGGTGTAACACGGGTCGATGGTCGAACTGCTGTGGTCGGCGGTAATGACGAACAGCGTGTTTCGGAACCAGGGCTGGCGGCATGCCGTATCGAAGAAGTGCCGCAGTGCGTTGTCGGTGTAGCCTATGCACTCATGCAGCGGTATCTCACCCTTTGGGAATACCCCGCGGTAGCGGTCGGGCAGAGTGAAGGGTGTGTGCGACGTGGCGGTGAAGACTGCCGTCATGAAAGGCTGCTTCATCTGGCTCATCGTTAGGGCATAGAACTGCAGGAACTCCTCGTCGAAGATGGCCCAGGTGCCGTCGTAGTCGGCATCGCCGCCGAAGCGGCTGTCGCCGTTATACTCCGTCCGTCCGTAATAACGCTGGAAGCCCGTGGCACGGGCGAAAGCCTGAAAGCCCATCGAACCGTTCTCGGCCCCATGGAAGAAGGCAGTCTCATAACCCTCCTGTTCGCCCAGCTCGCGCGCCAGTCCCGACATGCGGTTTAGTGAGGCCGGCGTAAGGAACAGCGGCTCGACATAGTTTGGCAGCGACGACAGCGTCGACGGCATACCCTCGATGCTCTTGCGGCCGTTGGCGTAGGAGTAGCGCCAGGTCATGGCACCGTTGGCAATGAGCGAGTCGAGGAACGGCGTGAAGCCTTTGTAGGTACCGCCACGCAGAGTCTTGTTATAGAACCCGAAGTGCTGTTTCCCGAAACTCTCGAGTATCAGCACCACAACATTCATGGGCTTGAAGGCCGCAGTGTCAGCAGGCTCATGAACGGGAGTGTAGTACGACAGCGCCTCATCGTTGCTCATGTAGTCGGGTACGACCATCGGCCGTTTGCCAAGAGTGCGGTAGATGGAGAACGGCGTGTTCAGAACAATGCCCGTCTCCGTCGGACGGTCGACATACTGGTTGGCATTAGAGATAGTGATGGGACGTATGGCGTGGGTAAAGCCACCACGCATGCCTCCGATGCACAGTGGTATGGAGATGACAAGTACCGCGGTCATCGTGGCGTAGTAGCGCAGCGTGGCAGGCACTTTCCTGACGGCTGTCGGCAGTGGCCGGAAAGCTTTCCACAGCAGCCATGACAGCGCGAAAGCCAGCAGCACCAGATACCAGTTTTCCAGGAACTGCTCACCCATGATCTTCGTCATCCCGCCGACGCCCTCATGGCTGAACTCTGCAAAGACGGTCGTCGTGGTACGCTTGCCTGTGTATGGGAAATAGACGCTGTCGGCGAGGTTTGCCCACAGCGGCACGGAGTTGCCCACGACGTATATCCACCTTATCACCCGGTAGTAGGCCGCCGACTCCTTCCAGTGCAGCGGCATCAGCAGTGCCACTATCACCAGTGCGTTGGTATAGAGTATTGCCGTGGTGTCGAAGCGCAGTCCGGCGGCGAACAGGCTGACGGCATGCTGCCACGTCATCGTCTCGGCATAGAGGTTCCAGTTGACTAATAGGAACACCAGTCGGCACAACGTGAACAGGACATAGACCAGCAGCAGGTCAATGACCAGCGACACGACAGGTCCTCGGCAGGACAGTTTCTTAATGCTCATCGGTTATTTATCGGCAATAGAGGAAACGATGTAGTCAGACAGGCTCGCCGAAAAGGGTGGCGCTCGTCGAACCGGTGATACGCACACGGACGGTCTCGCCGATATGGTGCGACCCCTTGTCGAAGACCACCATCTTGTTCTGTTCCGTACGACCGCAGAGCTGCAATCCCGGGGCTTCGTCCCCGCCAGCACGCAGTCTTTCGCGGCTGCGCTTGGAGAAACCCTCTACCAGTACATCGAACTCACGGCCCTCGTCCTTCTTGTTCTGCTGGGCAGAGATCTCGGTCTGCAGCTGTATCAGCTCGTTCAGCCGGCGAATCTTCTCTTCCTCGGCCACATCGTCGGGCAGATGCTTCGAGGCGTAGGTCCCCGGACGCTCGGAGTACTTGAACATAAAGGCGGAATCGTAACCTACCTCGCGCATCAGGTCGAGGCTCTGGCGGTGGTCCTCCTCGGTCTCCGAGTGGTAGCCCACGAAGATGTCGGTCGACAGGCCGCAGTCAGGGACGATACGCCGTATGGCTGCCACGCGGTCGAGGTACCACTCGCGGGTGTACTTGCGGTTCATCAGTTTCAGTATGCGGTCGCTGCCGCTCTGCACCGGCAGATGGATATGCTTACAGACGTTTGGCACCTCGGCAATGACGCGCAGCGTCTCGTCGCTCATGTCCTTGGGGTGCGACGTGGTGAAGCGCACGCGCATCTCCGGCACGGCCTCGGCCACCAGCCTCAGCAGCAGGGGGAAGGTTGTTTCTTCTTGGGGGTTGTGGACCTCATGGGCCTCATGGGGATTATAGGGCCCATAGGCCTTATATGAGTTCACGTTCTGTCCTAAGAGCGTCACCTCCTTGAAACCGCGGTCGCGCAGGTCGCGCGCCTCGCGCAGGATGCTCTCCACGTCGCGACTGCGCTCACGTCCGCGTGTGTACGGCACTATGCAGTAGTGGCAGAAGTTGTTACAGCCGCGCATGATGCTCACGTAGCCGCCTATCTTGTGGCCGAGGCCTATGCGCTGCGGCACGATGTCGCGATAGGTCTCGCTGGTCGACAGCTCGATGTTCATCGCCTTGTGGCCTGTCTCTGCCTGTGCGGTGAGGTCGGGCAGCGACAGATAGGCGTCGGGACCCGCCACGAGGTCGGCACCGTACTTCTCCAGCAGCTCCTGCTGGACACGCTCGGCCATGCAGCCCAGCACACCGACGATGAGTGGTCTCTTCCTCTTCACTGCCGCGAGGGCCTCGAGCCTGTGATAGATTCTCTGCTCGGCGTTGTCGCGCACCGAACAGGTGTTCAGGAACACTGCATCGGCCTGGCTGATGTCGTCGGTGGTGTCGTAACCGGCCATCTTCATCACCGAGGCCACAACCTCGGAGTCGGCCACGTTCATCTGGCACCCGTAGGTCTCAATAAACAGTTTCTTCATCTAATATTTTTTAATTTGGGTGCAAAGTTACTAAAATTTCTCCTTTCTCATACGGCATTTCTCATTTATTTTGTACCTTTGCCACCGATTATGAGGCGTTTACTCGTTTTT
>Ga0310697_10000790_pt1 | contig 40323 bp, 41 predicted proteins | sample 172DNAGHGlowgp2_FD_203883 | JGI IMG/M metagenome (GOLD analysis project Ga0310697, IMG submission 203883) | Sheep rumen microbial communities from Palmerston North, Manawatu-Wanganui, New Zealand - 1728 DNA GHGlow gp2 (v2) (version 2) | ecosystem: Host-associated > Mammals > Digestive system >...
TACGAGAATTGAGCGGTGGGCGTCCTACTTTCTTCGGTTCATCAAATAAACATTTTATTCGATTCCATTGGGCGTCGTTTAATTCCTTGTGATACAATAAGTCTGACATAGGCATTTCACTTCTTTCTAACTTATTGTATCAAAGATTTGCTTATGTTTTTTCTTTACTCGACTTTACCAACAACCCCTATATCCGTAAAAAAATTCGTAACCACCGTTATAGATGGTGTCGTTGCCGGTACCGCCCGAAATCGTGACGTTATTACCGCCGTCCTCACGGATCACATTGTCTTCGTCGTTCAAAACCAATTCATAGTTGCCGATATAATCGTGACCTGCGCCGCCGTCGATTGAAACATTGTTGCCGCCGTTGGGGATTGTGTCGTTGCTGCCGAGCGATTTGATTGTCACATAGTCGCCGTTGTTGACGATTGCGTCCGCGCTACTCGTCCCGCTGATAAGCGTGTTGTTCGCGCTGTTTGAAATGGTCGCCATAAAAATCCGCTCCTTTCGGTAGAACAAAACCTAAAAATATCTTGTGTATATAATACTAGTTGTTTTTTTTTTTTGTCAATTCAGCCGCGCAAAAAAATTTGCGGCTGTTGCGGCGGAGATTTTTCTCTGCTATCATGTGCGAAAACTTTTGGAGGATGATAACTTGAACAGAATCCGCACACGCTTCGCGCCGAGCCCGACGGGCTACATGCACATCGGCAACTTGAGGACTGCGCTTTACGCGTACCTGTTTGCCAAGTCGCAGGGCGGCGATTTCATTTTGAGGATTGAGGACACCGACCGCGCCCGCTATGTCGCCGACGCTGTGGAGTTTATCGAACGCACGCTTGCCGCCGCGAAAATCGTCCCCGACGAAAGCCCGGCTTTGGGCGGAGCCTTCGCGCCCTACGTCCAGAGCGAACGCATGGACATTTACAAGCACTACGCCGAAGAACTCGTCGCGAACGGGCACGCTTACTACGAAGAAACCGAACAAGGCGTCGCCATTCGTCAGAAAATGCCGCGTGTCGGCGAAACGACCTTCTACGACGTGTTGCACGGCAACATAACAATCGCCAACAGCGAACTGGAAGACCAAGTGCTTTTGAAGAGCGACGGCATGCCCACGTACAACTTTGCCAACGTCGTCGACGATCACCTTATGGAAATAAGCCACATCATACGCGGCACGGAATTTATCACGTCGACGCCCAAGCACGTCCTGCTTTACGAGTTCTTCGGTTGGGAGCTGCCGACGTTCATTCACCTCGCGCCCGTCATGGGCAAGGCACCCGACGGCACCGTTTCCAAGCTCAGCAAGCGGCACGGCGCAACCGGTTTTCACGACCTGATTGACGCGGGTTATCTGCCCGAAGCCATTACAAATTACGTCGCGCTGTTGGGTTGGAGCCCGAAGAATTCTTGCCAAGAAATTTTCACCATGGACGAACTGATTGCCGCGTTCAGCCTCGACGGCTTGAGTAAGTCGCCCGCCGTCTTCGATTACGCAAAGCTCGATTGGATGAACGGCGAATACTTCAAGGCAATGACCGACGACGCCTTTGCCGCCGCCGCGCAGGACTATCTTGCCGACTTCGACGCGGACAGAAAAATTTTTCTCGCAAGCCTGCTGAAAACCCGCGTCGCGAAACTTTCCGACATTCCGCAGACGATTGGCTTCTTGAAAACTTTGCCGCCGTTCGACGCCGAACTTTTCGCGAACAAGCGCAACAAACTCACGCCGCAAAAGTCAGCCGAAATCCTCGCGCCCGCGATAAAAATCCTTGAACAAGTCGACGACTGGACGTTGGACGCGCTCAACGCAAAAATCGCCGCCTTCGTCGAAGAATCGGGCTTGAAGGTCGGCGCAGTCATGTGGCCGTTGAGAATCGCGCTTTCCATGCAAAAAGTCACGCCCGGCGGCGTCACGGAGATTTTGTACTTGCTCGGCAAAGAAACTTCGCTTGAACGACTGAACGCCGCCCTTGAACAGTTGGAGGCTTGAGTCGTGGCAAAGGTTTTGAAATCTGCGCTGTTCGCGACAATCCCGCGCGTCGATGAAAATTTTTATCGCAACGAATTGGCGGCGGCGTTGAAAAATTTTTCGCGCAAGATCGTTGTACTCGACGACGACCCGACGGGCGTGCAGACAGTCAATGGCATTTCGGTTTACACCGATTGGACGGACGACAGCATTGCTGCGGGCTTCGCCGAAGTCAATCCGATGTTCTTTATCCTGACGAATTCGCGCGCCTTTTCGGAAGACGTGACGCGCGCCGAACATAAAAAAATCGCCGAACGAATCTGCGCGGCGTCCGACAAATGCGGCAAGGACTTCGTGATTATCAGCCGATGCGATTCGACGTTGCGCGGTCACTATCCGCTTGAGACGCAGACCCTGCGCGACACGTTGGAGGCGTGCGGGCGGCGTGTCGACGGTGAAATTTTAATGTCGTTCTTCAAGGAAGGCGGGCGCTTCACAATCGGCGACGTTCATTACGTGCAGGAAGGCGATTGGCTCGTTCCCGCCGGCGAAACCGAATTCGCTCGCGACAAGACGTTCGGCTACACGAGTTCAAATCTTGCGGCTTACGTTGCGGAGAAAACTCACGGCGCGTTTTCAAAGGAAAGCGTCACTTGCATAAGCCTCGGCGACCTGCGCGGCGGTGACGTTGATAAAATATCTGCGCGGCTGGAAAATGTTCGCGGCTTCGGTAAAGTCGTCGTCAATGCGGCGGATTACGTCGACGTTGAGATTTTCGCGCTCGCCTTGCTGAAGGCGTTGGCGGCGGGCAAAAATTTCCTGTTCAGAACGGCGGCGGCGTTCCCGAAGATTATCGGCGGCGTCAAGGATAAACCCTTGCTTACCAAAGCTGAACTTGTCGACGCGGCGAATCCCAACGGCGGCTTGATTATCGTCGGCTCGCACGTCAAGAAAACCACCGCGCAACTCGACGCGCTGAAACAACTGCCCGTGGCGTTCATTGAGTTTGACGTAACGAACTTGGGCGCAGTCGATGATATTATCAGGCGAGCAGAAGAAAACATTTCGCGCGGACAGACGACGGCGATTTACACGAGCCGCAACGTTTTGGATTTGGGCGACGCCGAAAAAAATCTTGCCGCGTCCGTGAAGATTTCAGACGCGCTTACAAGTATCGTTCGACGGCTGAACGTGCGCCCGAAATTTTTGATCGCTAAGGGCGGCATAACCTCCGCCGACACGGGCACGAAAGGTCTCGGCGTCAAGCGCGCGTTGGTCTTGGGTCAAGTGGCGGCGGGCGTCCCCGTTTGGCGGCTCGGCGCGGAAAGCAAATTCCCCGGCATGAGCTACATAATTTTTCCCGGCAATGTCGGCAACGTCGACACCCTACGCGAAATCGTCGAAATGCTTGACGCGTAAAAAAAATTAACCCCCACGTTGGGGGTTTTTTTATTTGGTGCAGACGAAGCCCGCGAACGATTCGACGTGCGTAACTTCGACGCTGTGATACAGCTCGTTCAAGCGCGTTTGCAAAGTCGTCAGCGTCTCGTGGGGCGGTGAAAAAAAACCTTGACGCTCGCAAAACTGTTCGACGAAAAAATCCGTCCGCCGATTGACGCCCTTTACGTACATGCATCCGCAAAAAATTCCGCCGCCGCGCAGGACACGCCGCGTTTCGCTCCAAGCCGCCGCTTTGTCGGAAAAAACGTGAAAGCCGTTAATCGACAGCACTAAGTCAAAGAATTCGTCCGCGAAGGGCAACGACGCCGCGTCACCGCGAATGAATTGCACGCCGCGCAGATTGAGTTGACTTGCCCGCGTCCTTGCCGCGTCAAGCATTTTATCCGACAGGTCGACGCAAAAAATCTCCGCGTCGTCAAGCTTTTGATAGCGCGGCAGTGACAAAACGCCCGTACCGATTGGAACTTCAAGCAATCGTCCGTTGAAGTCGCCGGGGACGCCCGTGAACGCTTGCGCCAAAAATTTTTCGTAAGCCGCCGCGTCGAGTCCCCAAAAAATTTTCAAAGCCAAACTGCCCGGCAAACCCGCGTTCGTCAGCATTGCGTCGTAAAGTTTTGACAGACTGCCGACGCGTTGGTAAGCGTCAAGAATGTTCGGCATGACGCGCGGGCACGGTCGTAAGGAGCGCGTCGCACGAGCCGCGAATCTGCCACTTGCCCGAACCCGCCGTGATGAAAATCGAATCGCCCTTGCGGTAAGCCGCGTCGACGCCGCCGCTTGAGATAACGCCTTCGCCGCCGAGAATCAGCACGCTTAGGAAAGTTTCTTCGCCGACTTCGCCGTCCGCCTCCGACAGGATTTCGCCGTCAAGGTCGAGTTTGTCGACGACAAAGTAATCGCTTACGGCAACGTGCGGATAACCCGCGTCGCGTTCTGGCAGGGGGCTGAAATTCGTCACGTCGAGAGCCTTGGCGATGTGAAGCGGGCGATTTCTGCCGTAGTCGAAAATGCGATAGGTGACGTTTGAGTTCTCCTGAATTTCGGCGAGCATGACGCCTTTGCCGAGCGCGTGAATCGTGCCGGCGGGTATGAAAATAATTTCGCCGCGTTTGGCAGGCACGGCGTTCAGGACTTCGATAAGCGAGTTATCCTTGATTCGGGCAATAAATTCGTCACGTGTGATTTCGCGCTTGAAGCCGCAATAAAGCACGGCGTTTTCGTCGCTGTCGAGGACGTACCACATTTCGCTTTTGCCGCGCTGCCCTTCGTTTGCCAAGGCGTAATCGTCGGGCGGGTGCACCTGCACGGAAAGATTGTCGTGCGCGTCGATAAGCTTAATGAGCAACGGGAAATCGCGCATGTTGCGGCAAGCGGTGCCGAGGACTTCTTTGCCGTTGCGTTTGATATATTCGGCAAGGGTTTCGCCGTTTTCGAGTGTCGAGGCTCCGTCGGGATGGCAAGACAGCATCCAAGCTTCCGCGCAGATTTTGCCGCCGTCGACGCCAAATTCGTCAATGAGCCGTTGCCCGCCCCAGACGTAGTCTTTGCACGCGGGCTTGAGTTTGAATATCGCCATAAAAAAATTTCCCCTCCCAACCGTAAAAGTTCAAGGGGAAAGATAACATGTGCACAAAGAATTTGCAAGCCAGTTCAGCTCGTGAAGTAATTGCGCGTCAAGGCAAGCCGCGAAAATTTTTCTGCCTGTTGCGGGAAATCGTGAGCAATGCGATTCGCGCAGTCGCGGCAAAATTTTTCTGCCGCCGAACGATCCTCACGGAAAAATTTTTTGTAGCCCCAGATATGCGTGAAAGTCTTTTGCTTGCCGCCGAAGAGCTCCGGCAAATCGGACAGACTGTGAACTTCGACGCCGTACAGCTCCGCGCACATTGCAAGCCACCGCTGTTCGACGAAGACCATGTACGGCAACAAATCCCAGCCGCTTTGTTCGGGCAGAGGCTCCGCCGCCCGCATGAAGTCAAACGCGAATTCAACGTAGCGCGTGACGAAATTTTTATTGCCGAAATAAACCAAGGCTCCGTTGCACGGCTCAAGCGACCAATTCAAATCGGCGGGTAGCGAAAAATTTTTCAACCGAAAATAATTTGCGTCGGGATAACAATTCAAGTCTGTGCTTTCGCGGTGAATGACGGCGACGCTTGAGCCGAAGCGTTCAAAGTCAATCGGACGCCAGACGATAAAATCCAAATCAATCATCACGCAGGGCAACGGTTGCTTGCTAAGGGCAAAGAGTTTCGCGCCCGCCCAGAAAACATTTTCGTCGACGCCGAGCGAGTCCATTTCGTCAAGCGACGTGTCGACGCCGTTCCACAAATGCAACAGCCCCGCCGCGTCGAGGAAGTCTTTGCCGGTCGTGTCCGTGCACAAAAAAATTTCGCCGTTGTGCCGTCGCCACTCCAGCGCGGACAGTAGCAACGTGAAAATTTCAAAGTCAGCGAAGTTCGTCTTGCCGCGCGTCCGCAATATGTGAAATGCTCTCATGAACGTACCGCCGCGATGTTGCTCAATATGGCTCCCAATCCCCATATAAAAGGCGACGGTGATTCGGGGTTCTGATTTTTTGTTTCTGTCAATTCATAGTAGTCGCCGTAACCCCCGTGAGGGTGATGATGTCCAAGCCGTAGCCGAGCCCGACGAACATTGACGAACTGCCCGTGAAACTTTCCGTCGAAGAAATTTTTTCCTGCGCGGCGTTTTCAATCGCGATTATGCCGAGCGTCTCCGCAGCGAAGTACAGGCGGGCAATGGCGGGCTTATCGCCCAGGCAAGTGAAGTCCGCGAAGATTTTCAACTTGCGTTCGTTGGCGCAGAGTCTTTCGGCGTCTTCTGGCGCGAGCTTGACGGAAAAATTTTCGTCGGCAAAATCTTTCAGGACGGAGATATAGCTGAAGTCCCATTGCGGGCGGAATTTAAACTGCGCGGCGTCGAAATCGTAATCTTTTTCGTCGAACAGAGCGACGCCGACCGCCGCCCCGCAGATTTTTTCGGCGCGTTGCTTGAAGTCTTCGGGCGATTCAAATTTCCCGCGCCCGCGCAGGACAGACAAAATTTCCTTCGGCGACACGTCCGATTGAAGAGATTTCTTTGAGCCGTCAAGGATTTTCAAGTTGCGTGAATGTTCGGCGCGAAAGACAATCGGTCGGCGAATGTACATCTGGAGATTCTCCAAAACAATTTCTCGTTCGTCAAGGTCGAGGTCGTCTTCGGTGTCGATTTCAATCAGCGCGTTTTCGGAGCCGATGTAAGTCATGTCGCCGCGATTGAGCGGGATTCTGAATTCGCCGCCGCAGAGGTAAACGACTTGTGCACCGCTACGAACGGCCTTGACGAGTTCGCTCTGTGTCCGTACGAAAGTCGCGTGCCTGTCGTCGGTAAGCAGGAGCTTTTGATTTAAAGCGTCGGCGGCTTCAGCGATGTCGGCGGCGTCGTTTGTCGAGAGCGTTTCAAGCGGCAAGTCAAAGACTTCGCAAACGAAAAGCTTTAAGTCGGCATCGGTCGGCGCACGCTTGATAATCATTGCGAGTTTGACGGCGTCGCTGTCGTAAAAATTTTCGTTGAGCCATTTCTGCAGGTCGCCTTGCCGCGCAAAGTTCAAGAGTTCGGCGAGAGAAAAATTTTCCGCCACTTCCTGCTTGGAACAGCAAGCGAACAGCGGATTGGCGTCGTATTCGTTCATGCGGTTACCTCCTTAAAAAATTTTCACCAGTGATAAGGTTCGTTGCGATTGATTTTGAACGCGCGATATATTTGCTCGGCGAGAATCAACCGCGTCATCTGATGAGTGAACGTCATTTGCGACAGACTCAAGCGGAAGTTTGCCGCCCGCCGCAGTTCGTCGCTTAAGCCGAATGCCCCGCCGATAACGAACGCCAAATTACTTATGCCGTCAAGTGCAAACGCGGCGATTTTTTTTGCGAAATCTTCCGAAGTGAGCGGCGCGCCCGAAACGTCAAGCACGCACAGCCAAGAATTCGGCGGGACAAGCGATAAAAGTTTCTGCCCCTCCTCCTCGACTGTGCGTTGCTCCGATATTTCGCGGACTTCGACCGTTGCGAATTTGCGCAGACGTTTCAAGTACTCCGCGACGCCTTCGACAAGGAAACGATCCTTAAGCTTGCCGACGACGATTAAAGTTATCTTCATTGATTCGACGGCTGCGGCATTTCTTCCAGCGTGACTTCGACGGTTTCTTCGCGTCCTTCGCGGTCGCAAACGATCTTAACCTTGTCGCCTACTTTGTGCGCCGCAATTTCATTGCGAACGTCGGTGACCGTATTGACTTCCTTGCCGTCAATGCTGAGGATTATGTCGCCGCGTTGGAAGCCTGCGCGGCCGGCGGGCGAATCCAAACCGACTTGGAAGACGTAAACGCCCTTTTCAATTGACAGCTGATAGCCGTAACGAGCAGCGGTGGGTTTGTCGAAAATCGTCACGCCCAAATACGGACGCGCTACGTAGCCTTTGTCCATGAGCTCGGCGATTATGCTTTTGACGGTGTTAATCGGAATGGCAAAGCCCATGCCCTCGACGCCGTTGGTCGCAAGCTTCGCGCTGTTAATGCCGATAACTTCGCCGTCCGCGTTGACAAGCGCGCCGCCCGAATTGCCAGGGCTTATCGCGGCGTCGGTCTGGAAAAGCTTAACGCGTCTGTCGTTCAAGTCAAGCGTCCTGTTGAGCGCGCTGATAACGCCGACCGTCACAGAGCCTTGAAACTCCAAGCCCATGGGGTTGCCTATCGCAATGGCGGGTTCGCCGACGACAACCGTATCAGAATCGCCAAGCTCGGCAACGGGCAAGTCCTTCGCCTCGACCTTGACGACCGCAATGTCCGTCATTTCGTCCGTGCCAATAAGCGTGCCGTTGACGGTGTTGCCGTCCGACAGCGAAACAATGATTTCCTTCGCACCGGCGATGACGTGGTTGTTGGTAATGATGTAGCCGTCGCTCTTGAAAATGACGCCGCTGCCCACGCCCGAAGTCTCGAACGTCCTGTCGAAGAAGTCACGGGCAATCGCCTTGTTGGTTATGCCCACTACAGCGGGACCGACCATCTTTGCCACGCGCACGGCGGGCGTATTACGCGCATCTGAAACTTTAACGTTGCTTTCGGGCTTATTGGGAGCCGCTTCGGTCACGGCAACGCTTTTGGTTGTCGAAGTCGCCTTCGTTTGTTCCGCCGCGTTGCTGTCGCCTTCGGAGCCCGTCAAATTGGCAAGACCGCCGCAACCGCTGAACGTCATTGCCGCGACAATCGCTGCCGCGCAGATTGCCTTGGTAAATTTTTTCGTACCCATTCCTAATTCCTCATTCCTAATTCCTCATTGATTTTAAAGCCGTGGTCAATTTTTTCAATGCGCCGCTGACTGTAAAGGTGCCCGACTGCCCGCTTAAATGCCGCCTTGCTTAACTTGAACACGGCATAAATTTTTTCGGGCGCAGTCTTATCGCCGAAGGGCATGGAGCCGCCTTGAGCCTGCATGAACGCAAAAATCTTGGCGGCGTCTTTGTCAAGGGCATTTTCTTTGGCGGCGCGAAGGGAAGCGTCAAGGCGTCCGTCCTCGCGCAGATAAGTGACGCGCGCTTCGACGACCTCGCCGATTCGCAAAGCTCGCGGAATGTCCTTCTGCGGAATGAAGACGATATACCGCTCGTCGCTGAAGACGAACGCGCCCGCGTCGATGATGTTGAAGACCGCGCCTTTGACTTTGTCGCCGCGCTTGACGGCGGTTGCGGGCTTTGACGCGCGGCGAATCTCGTCGCTGACTTTCATGGACGCGGCAAGTCTACCGGATTTGTCACTGTAAAGTTTAGCCCAAACGACCTCGCCGACTTGGGGACGCCCGCGCATTTCGGCGAACGGCATAAAAATCCCGCGCTCGGCACCCGCGTCGACGAAAGCTCCGTCCTGCGTCAAGTTGATTATCTTGAGCCGCGCAATCTGTCCTTCGCGCATTTTGGGCAGTCTCATGCTAGCGGTAAGGCGTTTTTTCGGGTCAAGGTAAAGGAACACTTGAACGACGTCGCCGACGTTGACTTCGGCGGTCTGTTGCGCCTTGTGCAGTAAAATATCGTCTGACGTGTTGCCCGTGCCGGCGTCAAGGAACGCGCCCATCTCGTTCGTGCGAACGACCTTGAGCGCGGCGACCGACATTGGCTTGAGTTGCACCGTTCGTTTAGTCTTCATAGAGTTTAATTTTAGCCTCGCTCCAAAGTTGTTCAAGCGCGTAGTATTGCCGATTTTCTTCCTTGAAAATGTGCGCCACGACGTCGCCGTAGTCAAGCAGAATCCATTCGCCTTCGTGATAGCCTTCGCGGTGACTGTAGTTAATGCCGTCCTTTTCGAGTTCCTCGGTGATGTTGTCGGCAATGGCGCGAACCTGGGTTGCGGTCTGCGCGGAGCACACGACGAAATAATCGGTCGAGAACATGACGCCGCGCATGTCCATGGTAATGACTTCGCTCGCCTTCTTGTCGCTCGCCGCCTTGCAAATTTTTGTTGCCAAATCGAAAGTCTTCAAATGAAATCGCCTCCGTGTTAGGTTATAGGTTATAGCTGATAGCTGATAGCTTATAGCTTATAGATTACTCTCCAAATTGTTCGCTGTCCGCGTCGCCCGCGACCGATTCGATAACGATGTCTTGAAACGGAAACAGCTCGCCGATTCGCGACTCAATCTCCGCTACGTTGGGCACCCACGCGCCGTCGACATTCTCCGAACCCGGCAACATAAGTGTCGTCGGCGGATCCGAACTCATCTTGCGCAGGACGTTGGCAAGGTGCGCCGAGTCAAAAATTTCCGCGCTGGTCTCCATTCTGTTGCGGAAGATGTCGGCAATGGCTGGCAACTTCGGTATCGTGTCAAGCTGAAGAACTTTTGCGTAGAGTGCCTTGATAAATTTCTGCTGACGTTGCACGCGTCCCACGTCGCCCAACTTTTCGCCGCGATACCGCAAATATTTCTGAACCTCCTCGCCCGACAGGTGTTGATAGCCTTGCCCGATATGAATCGACAAGCCCGCCGCCTCGTCGTCGTAGTCCATGTTTTCCTCAACATAAATATCGAGTCCTCCCAAAGTGTCGATAAGCTCGGCGAACGTAGCCATATCAATAATTATGTATTGGTGAATGGGGACGCCCAAAAGCTTTGAAACTTCGCGGACGATAAGATTGACGCCGCCCCAGCTGTAAAGCGTGCCGATTCGCCCCGAATTGCTGCGCGAAGAAATCCACGTGTCGCGGGGGATGCCGATAATGCGACTCTTGCCCGTGTCGTTGGAAAAGCTCAGCACAAAAATTGTATCGGCCTCTTGCCGTTCGCTGTCGTCGACGCCCAAAATTAAAATATTCGTGTAGCCTTCAAATTTCGGATCGGACGAGCCGACCCGCGCAGTTTTCCTGTCGGTGTAGCCCTGATACATTTCGGCGAATTCGCTGTAGACGCGACTGCCCGCGTTGTAAATGCTGAAGCCGACGAACAGAATCGCGGTGCCGATTAAGCCCAAAATGACCAACACAAAAACCAGGCGAAAGGCTTTAATCCTGCGCCTGCGCTTCATCGATTTGCGTTTCTTGTCGATGTTGTTTTGAGTTGTGTTAGCCATGGTTCCGAATCCCTGTTATCTGTTGAGCAGTAGGAAATTTCGGGCGGCGACGGTTTGCGGGTGAATAAGCGAATTTTTCTGCAGTACGAAGGCAATCGTCTCGTTGAACGCCGTCAAAAGAATTTCGTCGAGAGCGGCAGTCTCGGCAAGGGCGCGCAAGTTATCAACGCCGGGATAATTCCTGTTCGGCTCAATCATGTCGGCGAAGTAAATAATTTTGTCCAGCGGCGTCATATCGGGCGCGCCGACCGTGTGCCGATAAATCGCTTGCGAAATCTCCGCGTCGTCCACGCCGTAAATTTCCGTCATCATTTGCGCGCTGATGTAGGCGTGCAGGAGCAAGGGCATTGCGCGTTCGACCTCGTTGATTTTTATGCCGCGAGTCTCCGCCTGTGCGGGCAATTCGTCATTTTCAAATTCGCGCGCGCAATCGTGCAAGAGCCCGGCGACGTAAGCCTTGTCCTCGTCGACGCCGAATCGCTTGGCAAGCTTTACGGCGGTGTTCGCCACGCCAATCGAGTGCGCGAATCTGTTTCTGTTCAGTCGCCGCTGAAGTTCGCGACGCATTTCGTCAATCGTCATGAAATTTTCTCCTAAGTCAAAGTAACCTTGTAAGCCTGCAACAAATCCTTGCGCCGGCTGAGTTGCATCATAAAGTCTTGATAAATCGGCGCGTAATACTTCAAAGCGTCCGTATTCAATTTGAAACCTCTGTTCATTGAATTTGTTATATACGTCAAAAAAGTTTTGAAGTCGTCATCTTCGTAGCCGTTAAAGTCATCGCCGAAAAATTTCTTCAAGTGCGGGCTGATTATAAAGCAGTAAGGGCCGTTGAAAGTTTGAAGCATCGACAGCGACGAATCGATGTAAATTGAATTTAAGCCGGCAACTTGGTCAATCGTCTGCTGATAGACGGTAACGCGTTTAGCAGCGCGCGGAATGAAAATCGCCTCGGTGCCTTCGCGCAGGAAAACGGAATTGTGTGCACACGAGCCCGCCGTCGACGCGAAACTTTCCGCGTTTATCAAAAGGTTGAGTTGTTCGTCTGTCGTCAGCTTTTCGGGCGAAATGATCGCGTAGCCTTTTGACTTAAAATATTCCGCAAGCCGCTCTTCGCCCGTCTGCGACGTGCCGTAAAAGTAATAGACCTTCTTGCTTGGCGTCGGTGTCTGATTTTTCAGCGCAAAGTTCTTTACGCGTTCAATCGTCTCGCGATATTCCGCCGTGAAGCCGTCGCTCCAAAATGAGCCGTCGGGGATAATAATATTTTCAAACTGCACGGGACGATAAATCGGTTGCAGTCGATTAACGTCGACCTCCAAAATTTCAAGCAGTCGCCGAAAATTTTTCTGGTGTTCAAGTGAAAATACCCCCCCCCCACGGCAGATATATCGTCATGCAATTTTTGAAATAGCTCTTGAAAACGTCGCTCTTGAGAAACCACAGGCGGCGAATGTTGTCGGCGATGGCGTGCCCCCAAACGGGATAAAACAAGCCGAGATAAACGACCGTCGCGGGGTTGCGTTGAATGTCTTCCGTAGGCGTGTAGACCGCGCCCCCGCTTTCACCTACGGAACTGCCTTTGACGAAATTGTTTTTGCTGTCGACGATGCCGCCGAAACCCCACGTCCATTGTCCGTTGACGTACATGTGCTTGTGCGGGAGAACAGTGCCGCGTTCAATGATTCGGAAGTGTAATTTCTTGTCGACAAGGTGATCTTTGCCAAAAAGATTTTTCACGGCGTCCTTGTTGTAAAGGTAATCGATATTTGTCATTAAGCGCAACTCCTCTCCGAAGTGCGTCACAATAATTTTTTTTGCCAATCGGGCGGCATGTCGCAAGACGCAATCAATTTCGGACGCCGCCGCAGTTGCGCCATGAAGTCGGGAAAAAATTTGCCGTAATGTTTTCTTGCCATGCGGTTTACAGTGTTTTTTTTGCCTATGGAGTCCTTGACGTATTCCAGAAAAGTTTTGAAGTCTTCCGTTACATATCCGTCGAACTTGTCGCCGAAAAAGCTCTTCAACTGCTTGCTGATTATAAAGCAATTCGGCCCGTGCACGCCTCCGAACAGCGACAGCGACGAATCAATGTAATTTATTCGCGACGGGTGCACTTGGTCGATTGTCTGTTGGTAAGCGGTGAAAACATTGGGCGAACGCGGAATCAGAATTACCTCGGCGTCGTTGGGCAAAAAAATCGAATTGTGCGAACAGGAGCCCAGCGTCGACGCAAAACTTTCGCAATTCGCAAGGATGTTAAGTTGTTCGTCCAAAGGTAAATTTTCGGGCAAAACAATTTCGTAGCCCTTTGATTTGAAGTAATCCGCAAGCCGCTCTTCGCCCGTTTGAGTTCTGCCGTAAAAATAATAAATTTTTTTGCTTGAAGTCGGCGTGCTGTTTTTCAGCGCGAAGTCCCTTACGCGTTCAATCGTCTCACGATATTCGTTCGTAAAAAGCATCTTGCCGTCGCCGATGAAAAAAGACCTGTCGGGCAAAACGATCTTGTCGAATTGCGTCGGTTGAGTTATCGGTTGCAAAGCCGACACGTCGACTTCCAAAATTTCAAGCAGTCGCGCCAAGCTTTTTTTGTCGCCAATGTAAAGATTTTCTTTGCCCGACCACCACGGGATATACGCGAGCCGACAATTTTTGAATTCTGTCTTGAAGGCATCGCTTTGCAAGAACCATAGGCTTTGAAGATTAATTGTAATCGAATGCCCCCAAGACGGCGAAAACAATCCCAAATAAACGACGGTTTCGGAGCTTTTGCCGGTTTCCGCAGGCGGCTCAAAGGCTTCGTCCGAAATTTCAACAGGAAAACTGCCTGCGACGAACTTGCCTTGCGCGTCGAAGATGCCGCCCGTGCCCCACCAGCCAGGAATGTTTTTTCCTCGTTTGTTCGGAATAATCGTACCGTTCTCGATGACTTTAAAACTCAACTCTTCGTCGGCAAAACGCTTCAGGTCGAAATAATTTTTGTCAAGATTTTTGTTGTAGAGATAATAGATGTTCGTCACAACGGGGCTCCTCTCCAAAACTTGTCAAAGTAAATTTTGCTCCCAATCAGGCGGCATTGCGGAAGCGGCAATTAAATCTTCGCGCCTGTGAAGCTGTGCCAAAAAATCGCCAAGAACGGGCTCATAATATTTTTTTGTTTCCGGACTGAAGACGCGGTTGTTGCTTATGGAATTTTTGACGTACTGCAAAAAATTTTTGAAGTCGTCTTCGTCATAGCCGTCGAATTTGTCGCCGAAGAACTTTTTCAAACGTTCGCTGATTACATAGCAGTAGAAGTGCTGACCTCTGCCAAAGAGCGACAGCGACGAATCGATATACTTTGCGTTTATAGGATGCACTTGATTGAGCGTGTTCTGATAGCCGGTAAAGCGATTGGCGGAACGCGGAATCAAAATCGCTTCGGTGTCGTCGCGCAGAAAAACGGAATTCATGGAACACGAACCCAGCGTCGACGCGAAACTTTTGCAGTTTATGAGGATGTTTAGCTGTTCGTCGAACGTCAATTTTTCGGGCGAAACAATTTCGTAGCCCTTGGACTTGAAGTATTCCGCAATCCTGTCCTCGCCGATTTGATTTTGACCGTGGAAGTAATAAATTTTGTCGGCGGCAATCGGCGTGCGATTTTTCAACGCGAAATTCCGGACGCATTCAACGGCCTCGCGATATTCTTCGGTAAATTTTCTGGTGCCTTCAAGATAAAAAGATTCGTCGGGCAAAATGATTTTGTCAAAGCGCGTCGGCTGCGTGATCGTATGAATTTTGTCAACGTCAATGCCGAGGATTTCCAACAGCCTGCGGAAATTTTGATAGTCCTTGAGCGAAAAAATTTCCCTTTTCGTGCAGAGGAGGCAGACCGGCGTACAGCGTTTGAATTGGCTTTTGAAAGCGTCGCTTTTTAGGAACCACAGGCGTCGGATATTGTCGGTTATGGCGTGCCCCCACGTGCTGTGAAACATTCCGAGATAAATGACGGTTCTTCGACTGCGCCGAATTTCTTCGGTGGGCAAAGTATATGCTTCGCCGGCACCGCCGAAAACAAAACTGCTCCTGACAAAATTATTGTCGCTGTCGACAATGCCGCCGAAACCCCAGCCGTCTTTGCCGCGGTGAGTTCTGAACTTACTCCTATACGGAAGAATCGTGCCGCGTTTAATGACGCTGAAGCCCAATTCCTTGTCGACAAAACAGTCTCTGTTGAAAAAACTTACTGCAGCGTCTTTATTGTAGAGATAATCGAGATTGATCACAGATAGAGTCCCTCTCTCAAGATATAATCCTCGACAATTTCGGGCACGAGATATTTTATGGAGCGTCCGAGTTTGAGTTTCTCGCGCAGGTCGGTTGAAGAAATTTCCAGTCCCGGCGTCGTGACGCGGTGAATGTGTTCCCTTGCCGACGCGCCGAAGAAACTTTCAACAGCCGAAAAATCTGTGTCTACTCCTTGACGCGTTGTGGCTATAAAGTGGCATTTGGCAACGAGTTCGCGCGCCGCGTGCCACTTCGACAGATCAGCCAACGAGTCCGCGCCGATTATGAAAAACAATTCCGTTGAGCTTCCTAAGGTTTTATGCAGTTCATTCATGGTGTCGAAGGTGTAGGATAAGCCCGTGCGCTTGAGTTCCATGTCCGAGACGCGGAAGAATTTGTTTGAGCTCGTCGCAAGGCGCGTCATTGCCAAGCGGTGGCGTTCGTCGGTTACGTTTTTGTCAAGCTTATGCGGCGGGCGGGCGGCAGGTATGAATAAAATTTCGTCGAGCGCAAAAAGTTCGCGAACAGCCTCCGCCGTCGCCAAGTGTCCCAAGTGAATCGGGTCGAACGTTCCGCCCATGATTCCGATTTTCACGTTGTGAGCCTCCGAACAATCAACGCAACAATTAATGACGTAAATAAAATAATTGCAACTGCGCGGACGTAGTCTTTAAAGTCATGGCGAGCTTTGGGCGTGCGCAGATAATTCTGTAGCGTGCGAAGATAAGGGACAAGGGAAAAGGGACAAGGGACAAGTTTTTTCATTCCCAATTACCTGACCTGTCCGTCGCCGTCAATTAAATATTTCATGGTCGTGAGAGCCTCAAGCCCCATGGGGCCGCGCGCGTGCAGTTTCTGCGTGCTTATGCCGATTTCCGCGCCGAAGCCGAATTCAAAGCCGTCGGTGAAGCGCGTCGACGCGTTGACGTAAACCGCCGCCGAATCAACCATTTGTTCAAAGCGCGTCGCCGCGTTGCTGTCCTCGGTGATAATCGCGTCGGAATGTTGGCTACTGTAGCGGTTAATGTGTTCAATCGCCGCGTCTGCGTCGTCGACAATCTTAACGGACAAAATCAAGTCGTTGTATTCGGTTTTCCAATCGTCGTCGGTCGCCTCTTTCATGTCGGGCAGGATTTCACGGCAAGCGTCGTCGCCGCGCAATTCGACGCCCGCGTCGGTCAGCACCTTGGCAACCTTAGGCAGGAATTCGGCGGCAATGTCCTTGTGAATCAAAAGCGTCTCCATTGCGTTGCAGACGGACGGGCGCGACGTTTTCGCGTTGAAGCAAATTTTAACAGCCATGTCGAGATCGGCGGCTTTGTCAACGTAGGTGTGACAAACGCCCGTGCCGGTTTCGATGACGGGAACCGTGCTGTGCTCCACGACGCGGGCGATAAGCCCTGCGCCGCCGCGCGGGATAATAACGTCGACGAGCTTGCGCAAGCGGCACATGACGACGACGGCGTCGCGGTCGATTATTCCGATAAATTCAATCGCCGTCGCGGGAATGCCGTTTGCGGTCGCCGCTTCCTTGAGAATGTCGGAAATTTTTTTGTTCGTGCGAATCGCCTCGGAGCCGCCGCGCAGAAGGCACGCGTTGCCGGACTTCAGACAAAGGGCAATGGCGTCCGCCGTGACGTTGGGTCGCGATTCGTAGACTATGCCCACCACGCCGAAGGGCACATGCACGCGGCGAATCTTCAAGCCGTTGGGACGCACGACTTCAAAATCGACTTTTCCAATCGGGTCAGGCAGATTGACGATTTGCCGAATGCCTTCCGCCATGTCCGCGATTCTTTTCGGCGACAAAATCAGTCGGTCAATCATGTTGAGACGCGTTGCCTTTTCGCGCGCCGCCGCCACTTCCTTGGCGTTGACTTCCAAAATTTCGTCTTGACGCGCCTCCAAAGCGTTTGCCATTGCCAAAAGCGCGTTGTTGCGCACTTCGACGGGGATGCACGCCAAAAGCCGCGACGCTTCCTTCGCCCGCCGTGCTTGTTTGGTTACGTGATCTTTCATGAACATAACAATCCTTCCTTTGTTAGAAATTTCCGACGCTGGTGATTCTGTCAATCATCTCGTTCTTATCGGAGCCGACGAAATGCAAATCGCTGACCAAAACCTTGCGGACGTAATGCTTGGCAACTTGTCCGTCGTTGAGAGTGAAGTAACTGCTCAGCGCGTGAATGACAAGCGGCTCGCCGTTTTCGTCGTTGCCGAGGTAAAGCATTACATGCCCCGGCGCGAACAGCAATGAAGCGGGCTTAGCCTTCTTGATAATCTCCAAGCGTTGCGCGTGCGTCATGCCTTTAAGGGATATTGAACGCGTCATAACTTTTTCCTGCTTGCCGGTGTCGCGCGGCAGTTCAATGCCTACACTGCGATAAACGTCCTGCACGAAGCTTGAGCAGTCGACGTTCTTTTCGAGACCGCCCCAGCCATAATCTTCGCCGAGGAAACGGAACGCCTGCCGAATCAGATTGTTTTCGGAACAGGCAAGCACGCCCTTGACGACGGCGTTGTCGTTGGGAATGTTGTGAGCCTGTTCGACGATTGTGCCGTTGGCGTCGATGGTCGGCATGGTGATGGCCCAGGTGCCGTCCTTTTGCAGGTCGTCGGCGCGGAGCAAAACTTTGCCGCCCATCTGGTAATAAGCTTTGCCCTGCGGAATCGTCTTGCGGCTCGCCAAAACCGTGAGATAACTTTTCGGCGCGGCGTACTTCATCCACGTTGCCTTGTCGGTAAAAGCAAGTTCGGAGGGCTTAACCCAGCCTGCGTAGTAGCGCGAATCGACGAAGACGAATTGATTGTCCTTGCTGTTGATTAACACGGCAAGCGGCTCGCACGGGTCGAGGACGGTTGCTTGAAGTTGATCGTAATGTTTATCGTCCGCGCTTTCGAACCAGCCTGCGTCTTCGGGCAACAGTCTAAGGTTTGTGCGATTAATCGTCAAGGCGTAGCGGACTTCGCTGACGGCGGGCAGTTCGTCGACGCCGGTATTTTTTTTGGCTTGCGCGTAGCTGAATTCTGTCAGTGCGGTGCCGTTCTTGAAGAGCTTGGGGACTTCGGGTTTGTCAAAGTGTCCGCTTGTCATTGTCGCGGTGATTTTGTTCTTCATCCATTGCGTGTAGACTTTATCGGGATATTTCGCGAGGTCGACGAGAGTGTTCGCGCTCTTTTGCATGATTTGCAAATTGAGCCTGTCGAGGTCGTCCGTCGCGACGAAAACCGCTTCGCCGGGTTTGTTTTTGCCCGTCCAATAGTCGGCGGTGGCGCGGTTGTCCTGAATGGCAATGTCCGCCGCCTGCGCGGACGCCGTGATAAGCATGAAGATAACTCCAATCAATGCGAAAAATTTTTTGTTCATGATGCATCCCTCCGTGGAAAGATAGTGCCGATGTGTTCGCCGCTTAAAGCCCGCCGCAGATTGCCGACGGTTGCGCCGTTGACGATAAGCATGGTGACGCCGTTGGCAGTGGCGAGCTTCGCCGCCTGAATCTTGGTGAACATGCCGCCTGTACCGAGCTTGGTGCCCGCGCCGCCGGCCATGCGTTCAATCTCTGCGTCAATCTCCGTCACTTCGTCGATAAGCCGCGCAGAGCTGTCGAGCTTGGGGTTGCCGTCGTAAAGCCCGTCGATGTCGCTTAGGATAATCAATACTTCGGCGTCGGTCATTGCGCCGACGATTGCCGAGAGGTTGTCGTTGTCGCCTATTTTGATTTCGTCGACGGCTACGGCGTCGTTTTCGTTGACGACGGGAATCGCGCCCATGTCCAGAATCGCTTGCAAGGAGTTGCGGGAATTTTCGCGAGCGTGAGCGTCGGAGGCGTTGTCCTTCGTCAAAAGAAGTTGCCCGATCGTCTGCCCGTATTCGGCAAAAAATTTTTCGTAGATGTGCATAAGGACGCCCTGCCCGATTGCCGCCAACGCCTGATTTTCGGGAATGGTTTGCGGCTTGACTTTGACGCCGAGCTTGTTCATGCCCGCAGCTATCGCGCCGGAGCTGACGAAAATGATTTCCTTGCCCGCGTTGTGCAGGTCGGCTATCTCACGAATCAAGTGTTCGATTCTGTACAAATTCAGCTTGCCGGTGTCGGCGTGCGCCAGCGTGCTCGTCCCGACCTTTACGACGATTCGCCGCGCAGATTTCAAACTGTCGCGTGCCTTGCTCATGATGTCCACTTCCTTTTTGTTTTCATTATAAATTCATTTCGCCGTTTGCGCAAGGGATTTTTTAGGGAAAAGGGAATAGGAACAAGGGACAAGGGGGAATGTATTACGGAAAAAATTTTTTGCCTCAAGCCGCGATATTTGGACGCCTTCAAATGCGATGGCGCGCGCTGCGGAGCTCTGTGTTGTCGAAACGCCTGGAACATTTACGTCGACGCGGTGGCTTACGAAAAATATTGCGCGTTGCCGGGCGTCGTCGAACACTTGCGGCGGGCGGGCGAACATTGGCGGATTGCGCCGAACGATAAAAATTGTTGCCCGTTCCTTGACGCGGACAACTTGTGTCGCATCCAAAAGGCTCACGGCGAAGATTATCTGTCGCGAGTCTGCGCGAGCTACCCGCGAATCGTCACGCGCTTTGAAAATTTTTTAGAAGTTGCGCTGTCGCCGACGTGCCCGCTTGCGGCGGAATTGGTCTTGCTTGCCGACGCGCCGCTTACCTTTGAAATCGCAGAGGCTGACGAAAAACTTTTGCGGCTCGGCGCGAACAATATCCTGCAGGGAATGCCGCGCGACTTGGCACAGCTGATATTCGACGTGCAGCTTGCGATGATTGCGATTTTGCAGGAGCGGCGACTGTCACTCGACGAACGACTTATCGTGTTGGGTTTCTTCCTCGACCGCGTGGAGGAACTGCTTTGCAATGGCAACCTTGACGCCGTGACGCTGACGCGATTAACGGCACTCTATTTGTCGGAAAAATTTTTTCATGAACAGGTGCCGCTGATATTGGCCGGCGTCCGCTTCGACATGACGCGAAAATTTTTGCCCGCAAACTTCGCGACCGTTGCCGAAAATTTTTTGGTCAACGAAATTCTTTTGGGCGTGTGGCCGTTAAGAATCGACGCCGGTATTGCAAAAAATTTTGGCGCGTTCTTGGCGGTGTATAAAATGCTTGAACGGCGGGCGCAAGTCAACGACCCGTTGAACGCGGCACGCGACGTGAGCCGACAAATTGATCACGGCGACGAAATTAATTGGCTTGCCGCGCAGATTGACGGCGACGACATGTTGACGTTGCTTGAAAAATTTTTGGCGTGAGGAGGCTCGGCAATGGAACGACGCGGACTGATAATCGTGCACACAGGCGAAGGCAAGGGCAAGACGACGGCGGCATTGGGCTTGGCGATTCGGGCGTTCGGCGCAGGCTTGCGGGTTTTGATTTTACAGTTAATCAAAGGGCAACGACGTTCAGGCGAGCTTGCGGCATTGAACGCGCTCGGTATCGACGTGCGCCAACTGGGCTTGGGTTTCGTCACGCAAGAAAATTTCGCCGAACAAAAAAAATCTGCGCGGGCGGCAATCGATTTGGCGCGACGCGAAATCTTGTCGGGCGCATGGGATTTGATCGTCTTTGACGAAATAAATTACGCGGTGAAATTCGGCTTGCTGAGCGCGACGGAGCTTTTGGAGCTGATAAAAATTCGTCCGCCGCAAATGCATTTGGTGTTTACGGGGCGCGACGCCCTGCCCGAACTGATTGACGCCGCTGACCTCGTCACGGAAATGAAATTAATCAAGCACCCGTTTCAACAGGGCATTGCCGCGCAGTCCGGCATTGAATTTTGATTTGAAACTTTTTCGACGCTGTGATACAATTCGCCGCGAATAACTTTTAAGGAGGAGTTTTATGGGAAAAGGCGCAACCCGACTTGAAGCGATTACCCGCCAGAACGAATTGCTTCAAGAACAAAACGATTTACTGCGCGAACAAAACGCACTTTTGCAACAACCTTCAGCGGGCAGTCGATATGGAGACTACGGAATTTTTATTGATAACATTGAACGTGACGAAATGCGCAGCGGCATTTTGGTTACGAGCCACAGAAAAAAACTTTGGAACGTTCAAATCAATCTGATTAAGGAATTCGACCGCATTTGCAGGAAACACAACCTGCGCTGGTTCGCGGCGGGCGGCACGCTCATTGGCGCAGCGCGACACAAAGGTTTTATCCCTTGGGACGACGACGTTGATGTTGTCATGTTGCGACCCGAATACGAGAAATTCAGGCGAATTGTCGCTTCCGAAATCAAGCCGCCGTATCATTTGGACATTTGGTACAATTATCGCCGCGAAGACGACGAGCCTTCCGATCTGACGGATATGTCTCTGCCGCTCATATCACGCGATTACTTCAAAAAATATTATCCGATTTGCTTTCCCTTTTTCCCGCTCATAAAGATACGCGACACACGGACTTTTTTCTTGGAGTTCGTCGGGGAAAGCACCTTCAATCAAGGAATTTTCCTTGACATCTTCCCGCTGGACGTATTACCACCCTTTGCCGAAGAACAACAGCGAATCAATTTTGAAATCGCACGAGTCATTTACGCGGCGACGGTTAATCCCGCCTTAATACGCGACGCAATGCAAAAAAATCAGCGGCTCCTTGTCGATTATGGCAGCCTGCAAAAATTTATGAGCTTGCCGTACAAACAACGCGGGTTGCAGCTTGAAAACCTTTTGGCGAAGAATTTTTTCCCGACCGAACGTGTCGGCGATATGCGCGACTGGTGTATCGTTCAAAAGCGCAGATTTTATCATTTAAAAGCTTTCAGCGACGTGACGTATCTGCCGTTTGAAAAAATCGAATTACCTGCGCCCGTCGACTACGATTCGTTTCTGACAGATTTTTACGGTGACTGGCGTAAGCCCGTATTCACGTACACTCACGCCAGATATTACAGCGCGGAAATCCCGTGGGAAGAATATAAGCAAAAGACGGCGTTCAAATAACTTCACGGAGGTGAACAGCGGCAAAGTTTCTTGCCGCGAATTTTTTATGAGTACCTATGCTTTATTGCTTGCTTCGGGCAAAGGTCAGCGCACGCGTCAAGACATCCCCAAGCAGTTCATCAACGTTTACGACAAGCCGATAATTATTTACACGCTTGAAAATTTTCAAAAGCACCCGGAGATTGACAGCATTGTTGTCGTCTGCCTCGACGGCTGGCAAGATATTTTGCGCGCCTATTCCCGTCAATACAACATCACCAAGCTAAAGGGCATCGTCAACGGCGGCGCGACTGTCCAAGAGTCCGCACGCAACGGCGTCTTTGCCTTGAAAGAATCCTGTGGGGGGGGGGATATTGTCGTCATTCATGACGGCATTCGTCCGCTGGTAGACGAGGAAGTTTTATCCGACGTGATTGCCACTTGTAAAAAATACGGCAACGGCGTGACCAGCCTGCCCTACAACGAACAGATTTTCCGTAAGACCGACGAGATAAGCACCCGCGAATATATTGTTCGTGACACCCTTCGCCGCGTGCAGACGCCGCAAGCTTATCGATTCGACAAATTGCTTTGGGCTTACGAAAAAGCCTTCGCCGAGGGCATCGGTATTCACGGCTCCGCCTACGCCAACACCATGATGGTCGATTTGGGCGAGACGCTCTATTTCGCAAGCGGCTCCGACAAAAATATCAAAATCACGACGGCTGACGATATTGAGCTGTTCAAGGCATTGCTCAACGCCAAAAAAACCGCGTGGCTGAAATAAGCCGTTGAATTCAACTCTGCGCGGCGAAAGTTGCGGGTATTGCCGAAGACACGGCTCATCGGTAATGTAGCAATACTTTCGCAGAGGAGAGTTGTTTTCATGGCTAATATCGCTTTGCTGACGGCGGCGGGTTCGGGAACAAGAATGCATCAAAATATTCCCAAGCAGTTTATTACGATTAACGACCGCCCCGTAATTGTCTACACTATGGAAGCTTTTCAAAAGCACCCCGAAATAAACGCGATCATTGTCGTTTGCCTCAAAGGCTGGGAAAAAGTTTTGCAAGCTTACGCAGACCAATTCAACATCACCAAGCTCAAGCATATTGTTACGGGCGGCAAGACGGGGCAAGAATCTATTCGCAACGGGCTCTTTGAACTTGAAAAACATTATTTGCCCGATGATATTGTCTTGATTCACGACGGCAATCGCCCGCTTGTTTCGGCTGAAATTATTTCTGATTGTATCGTGACAGCTAAGCAACACAGTTGCGCGATTTCGGCAATTCCTTGCGCCGAAGCCGTAATGAAAACGAACGACGGTGTTGTTTCAGTTGATTGCTATCCGCGAGAAACTTTGCGCAGGACGCATACGCCGCACGGTTTCTTCCTCAAAAAAATTTGCGACTTGCACAGACGGGCTGAAGCGGCGGGCATAACAAATTCAGTGGCATCTTGCACCATGATGTTTGAATTGGGCGAGCAAGTTTATTTCTCGGCGGGCTCCGAAAAAAATATCAAGCTCACCACCGTCGAGGACATTGAAATTTTCAAAGCTCTGCTCGTCGCCAAAAAGACCGAATGGCTCAAATAATTTGGAGGCGATAAATTGTACATTAAGCACGAACTTTACACGGCGGACGTTGCGGGCATTGCCAATGAAAATCTGCCGTGGGAAAAACTCTCCGGCAAAACTTTGCTTCTCACGGGCGCGACGGGGCTTATCGGCACGCTGATTGTCGATGTGCTCATGAAAAAGAATCGCGACGATAACTTGAACGTGACGATCTACGCGGCTGGTCGCAACGAACAAATCGCGGCGGAAAGATTTGCCGATTATCGCGGCGATAAAAATTTCCGCTTCGTCAAGCTCGACGTCAACGCCCCGATTGCGCTCGACGCCCGCGCAGATTTCATAATCCACGCAGCAAGCAATTCGCAAAACCGTCTGTTCTCCGCCGACCCCGTCAATACGATTATGGCGAATATTTTGGGGACGCACAATCTTTTGAGTTACGGCGTTAAGTCTAAAACCGAACGTTTTATCTTTGTGTCGTCGGGCGACGCTTACGGCAAGCCCCTGCGCGAAGGCGACGTTTTCGATGAAAGCTATTGCGGCTACATTGACTGCAACACGTTGCGCGCCGGCTATCTTGAAGGTAAACGCGCGGGCGAGGCTCTTTGCCAAGCGTATATCAGTCAACACGGGCTCGACATCGTGATTGCGCGTCCTTGCAGGATTTACGGCGCGACGATGCGTCTTGACGATTCAAAAGCCATGAGCGAATTTATAATGAACGGCGTGCGCGGCGAAGACATCGTTTTGAAAAGTCAAGGCTTGCCGCGATTCTCCTATTGTTACGGCGCGGATTGCGTCAGCGGACTGTTCTACTGCCTGCTCAAGGGCAAATGCGGCGCGGCTTACAATATTGCCGACTCAAGCGAAATTCTTTCCTTGCGCGAGATCGCCGAGTATATCAGCGGACTTGCAGGCAGGCGTGTCGTCTTCGAGTTGCCCGACGAAGTTCAAGCGCGAGGCTTTTCGGTTGCGCCCGCCGCGATTCTTACCAATGACAAGCTCCGCGCCCTTGGTTGGTCGCCCAAAGACGACACGCGTTCCGGCGTCAAGAAGACCGTCGAAATTTTGAAATCTGTCGTTAAAGTTGAAGGTGTTTAGATGTTTGAATATCGCAAGGCGACGTTCGCGGACGTGGACGAGATTCACGAATTAATCGCGAGCTACGCGGCGCAAGGAATCATGTTGCCCAAGCCGCACAGCACGCTTTACGAGACGTTGCGTGAATTCGTCGTGGCGGAAGAGGTCGCGTCGAAAAAAATCGTCGGCGTTGGCGCGTTGCATTTGACGTGGAACAAATTGGCGGAAGTGCGCTCGATGGCTGTGCACGCCGATTTTTCGCGCAGGGGCATCGGTTCGGCTATCGTCAAGAAACTTTTGGCGGAAGGTCGCGCCGTCGGTGTGAAGAAATTTTTCACACTGACCTATCGCCCCGAATTTTTCAAATCGCTCGGCTTCACGCTTACGACCAAAGAATCGTTGCCGCACAAAATCTGGAAAGACTGCATGGACTGCCCGAAGTTCCCAAACTGCGACGAAATAGCCATGACGCTTGAATAAAATTTTTTATCTCCCCGCGCCGCTCGGCAGGGGGGATTTTTTTTGTGTTGAATTTTTATCGCGTGAAAATTTTTTCGGGAGGTAAACCCAATGACCGAAGACAAACGCAGGATTCACATACGCGGAATCGGCACCGCCGCGCAGACGCCCGACACGGTTGCCTTGTCGCTGACTTTAGCCGCGCAACACAACGAATACGCCGCCGCAATGAAAATCGGCAACCAACAAGTTGAAATGCTCCGTGAATCAATCGTCGACGCGGGATTCAACGCCGACGACCTCAAGACGACAAATTTCAACGTGCGCGCCGTCTACGAAAGCGAAGAATATCGCGACGGCAATTCCAAACGCAATCGTCAAATCGTCGCGGGCTTTGAATGCAAGCACGACTTGAAACTGACCTTCGACTTCGACAACGACAAGCTCAATCGCGCGCTTGACACGATAGCCGCCAACTTGGCTCAGCCGAAAATTTCAATCGCGTTCGCCGTGAAGGACACCGCCGCCCTTAACGACGCAATCTTGAAGTCCGCCGCGCAAGACGCCCGCCGCAAAGCCGAAATCCTCTGCGCGGCGTCCGGCGTCAAGCTCGGCAGGCTCATCGACATAAATTATTCGTGGGACGAATCGCGGGCTCAAAATACGATTGTTTTGGGCGAATGCGCTTCCGTCGACAAGAACGCCTTTGACCTGCAACCCGAAGAATTGACCGCAAGCGACAGCGTAGACTTCCTGTGGGAGATTGAATAAATGGCAAAGCAAATCAAATTTACCGTCGGCGGCTTTTTCGGCGGTTATAAGACCGTCGAAGTGACAATCGCGAAAAACTCGGCGACGTATAAGATTTTGCGCGGCGGCTTGCTTGACGTCGACAAAAAATCTTCAACCGTCGAAGTGTACAAAGCATGGCTCGCCGAACTCGACGCGCTGAATATTTTCGCGTGGCAGGAAAATTATTCGTCGGACACGCTTGACGGAACGCAATGGGAATTGACGTTCAAGGACGGCGACAAAATTTATCGCGGGCACGGCTCCAACGCTTACCCCGAAAATTGGGAACGATTCCTCGATTGGCTCGACGCGCTGATTCCCGAAATGGAGTTCGTCTGTCGTAAGCGGCTCGAAAAAGTCACGCTCGACTATTCCCGCGAATCGGCGATCGGCTACACGGTTTCCGAACAGCTGACGCTTGACCGCCGCGAAAAAATTTTGACGCTCGACAAGCATAAATCGTCGCACCTGTACAATCTCGACGAGAACACAGATAAACTCTTCGACGCCGCGCAAGATTTCTTTGACAATCTCGAAGTCGACGACTTCGGAAAGGAAAGCCCGGCGCAAATAAAAATCGAACTCGTCCGTCACGACGGTTCGATTAAAAATATTGACGCGAACTATACCGAACGCGACTTGCCGGGTCTGACGCAATTTATCGGCGTGCTCAAAGTTTTCCTCACGGATTTGACGGCGGAGATGTTTTCACCCGTCCCTGTCAAAATCGCACCCGCGCAGGGCAAATACATTTTGTGCAAAGTTCAATTCAAGGGCAGTTACAAGCACTACACTTATCAAACGGACGACGAGACACTTGCCGTGGGCGACGAAGTGGACGTGCCGGTCGGTAGGAACAACGACGTCAATCAGGCGCGCATTGTCGAAATCGGCTACTTCGACGAATACGAGGCACCATTTCCCATCGATAGAATCAAGAAAATCATCGGCAAGCACGTCGCCACCGAATGGGATAACTATTAACCGTCAAGCTCGCCGAGTTTTTGCAGGGCTGCTTTGGCGGCTTCCTGTTCGGCGAGTTTTTTGCTTCTGCCGACGCCGCGCCCGTAAATTTCTCCGTCAATCAACGCAGCCGATTCAAACGTCCGCATATGCGGCGGGCCGCTCATGTTCAAATCGGCGTAGGTGAGTTTCTGCAAATCACCTTGCCGCTGAATGACTTCCTGTAACTTGCTTTTGTAGTCCTTTGGAATGCCCGTAACTTTGACGTGCTCGAACTCGGGCGCAAGTTGACGCAAGACGTAATCGCGAGCGACTTCCCAGCCGCACTCAAGGTAAATCGCGCCGATGACAGCCTCGAAGGCGTCTTCAAGATTCGTTTCGCGATCGCGACCGTAAGCCTCTTCCGTCGGACCAAGCAAGAGCAATTCGCCCAAGCCCATTTCGCGCGCAAGCCGTGTCAACGTCGATTGTCGCACGACGCTTGAACGCATTTTGGTAAGCTCGCCTTCCTTCAGGTTGTTGAAGTGCTCGAAAAGGTAAGTTGCCGTCGCCAAGCCCAAAACCGCGTCGCCCAAAAATTCAAGGCGTTCGCTGTATTTCAAACGCGGCTCGAATTCCCGCGCGTAAGATTTGTGCGTCAAGGCGACGTTGAGCGTTTCAAGCCGCGAAAATTTTATGCCGATCATGTCGGAGAATTCCTGCAACAGTTCGCGGCGTTCGTCGGTCAGTTCCTCTTCGACCGTGTCCTCGCCTTCGGGTGCTTCAAAAATTTTCTCGTCGATAGTCAAACTCAAAAAGGTCACCTCTTGTAAGGGGTCAGGGGTTAGGGATCAGGGTTTTGAACTTGTCCCTTGTCCCTTACCCCTTGTCCCTTGAATAATTTTTTCGGCCGCAATGAGCGTGCCCGCCAACAGCCAGAATTCGCGCATTATCGGGACTTGATTCATGTTCGTGTCCGTCAAGCCCTCAAGCTGAAGTCCCGTCAATATCAGCAACGCCGTCATGCCCGCGCCGAGCGGGATATTTTTTTCGCGCTTGTATTGCGTGAAGAACTTCCAGAAAAAATACGCGTACAGCCCGACGAATGCGCCCAAGCCGACGATACCTCCTTCGCTTGCCCGGTGCAAAAAATTGTTGTGCGGGTGAGTGTGTCCGCGTCCGATTTCGCCGGGACGTTCGCGCGCTTCGTCCGATATGTAATGCTCGTTGTAAGCCTCGAAGAACATTTTCTGCCCGACGCCGAATATCGGGTAGTCCTTGAAAATCTCCGCCGCCGATTCCCACATCAAGACGCGCTCGGTGTTGCTTTGAAATTTCGTGCTTACCATCGTCGAAAGCCTGTCTTGAATTTTCGGCGACATCATCGCGACGATTACGAACACTATCGCCAAGCCCGCGCAGATTTTTGCGGCAAGCAGGCGATAATTTTTTTCAAGCACGACGAAAATCAATGCGACGACGACAAACGCCAACCACGCGCCGCGCGTCATGGACAGCACCAAACAGACCAAGCTCAAGCACGCGCCGAAGACTGACAGCCCGCGCCACAACGGCGGCAAGAATTCAAGTCGCGCCATGAAAATCATCAGCGGGATTTGCATAAGCATGAACGACCCGTAAAACGTCGGCGTGTGATTGAATCCGAATGCCCTCGGCTCACCCGCGAAAAAGTATTGGTAAATGCCCGCCGCGTCGTTTATCAGCATTGCTGTCAGCGACACGATAAGCACGCCGCAAAGTTGCATGCGCCGCTTGACGAACGTCATTGCGAAGACCAGCGGAAACACGCGGTGCAATTCGCCAACGACTTCGCGGAAACTGGTCGACGGCTCCCACGATGTCATTGCGACCAAAACTTGACACGCCATGTAAACCGCAAGCACTTCTAAGATATTCGAGTCGAAGCGCGGCCAAGTTTTCGTGCGCAACCTGTGGACGATTATGAACAGCACGCCCAAGCCCGTCGCGATACTTGCGGCGGCGGTCGACAGCGGCGTAGCGAACGCCATCATCAATACCACGCCGTACATTGCCGGGTTGAGGGAAAATTTTTGCGGCATCACTTACCTCCCATGATTTCGGCTTTCAGCTCGCAATAAGCCCGCGTGAAATGCGCACCGTTTTGCGATTCGCGACGCGCACCTTCGGGCGGATACTTGACGACGAGAATCGGCGGCGATTGAATTCTTTTGGCGACACCCATGCCCGTGAACGCCCTCCACCAACGCTCAAGGTCGGCAATGAAATCCCGCGCGGTCGGGAAATATTTTTTTGCAAGCCCGGCTTTGCAACCGATACGGTCTTCAAGCTTGCCCATGATGTACCAGCTCAAAAGCTCTTCGGGCGTCCAATTACTTTCGACGAAGGCGCGCAACAAGTAATCGTGATAATCGTAGCGGAGCGGGTCGCCCTTGCCCTCGTCGACGTTCTGCGCGGTCGACAGCTCGGCACTGGGCACGATGTCGATAATGCCCTGCGGAATGACTTCGCGCTTGTAAACCTCGGCGTTCATGTAGCGGGCAAGGTCGTAGACTTGATATTTCCACAGGTCGGCAAGCGCGCTCAAGAAACCGGCTTCGTCGCCGTAAAGCGTGGCGTAACCGACGGTCGTTTCGGCTTTGTTGGCGTTGCAGGTGAAGACGCCGCCGACGCTCGCCGCAACCGCCGCCAAAATCCTGCCGCTGCGGTCGCGGGCTTGAATGTTTTCCTTGACGAAGTTCGACACGCTCACGCCGACGCCTTCCAGCTGCTTGACCGTCCAATCGACTGATTCTTGAATCGGCACGACGAAATATTTACAGCCAAGGTTGCGGGCAAGCCGTTCGCTCAAGCCCTTCGTCGTGGCGGAGTTGAAACGGCTCGGCATGTTGACAAGGTAAACATTTTCCGCGCCGACGACTTGCACGTAAAGCGCGGCGGCAACTGCCGAATCAATTCCGCCGCTCACGCCGACAACGACTTTGCCAACGCCGATTTGCGCAAGGAATTCCTTCACGCCGTAAGCAAGCGCGCGATAAATTTTGGCGGCTTCGGTCTCGACGGGCGGTTTAAGCACGCGCATTTTGTCAATCTTGTCAAGCTCGACGAAGTTCAGACATTCCGCGAAGGGCTCGGCATATTGAACGAGTTCGCCGCTCGAATTGTAAACCGCGCTCCCGCCGTCGAAGGGGTAAATCATTTTGCCGGTATTCTGCACGCCGACCGCACCGACGCTTATCAGCGGACGATAAAAAGTTTCGGCGCAATAAGGAATTCTGTCGAAGCTGAACGGCACAGAAACACATTCAACGAAAAATTCAGTGTTTAAAGAGCCGTCATAGTCGATAGTGTGTTGCATAATGCACGGCAATTCTTCCGCGTTGACGAATCTGCCGTTACGGGCATAAAAATAAGCATTGATTCCGTCCGCGTTCACATTGCCGAAAATAACGGTTATGCCTTTGCTCGCCGCAGCTATCTCGTCGCCGCAATCCACACACTCGCGCAAAAAGCTTTTTTGTTCCGCAGTGTCGCCGATCATACTGCCCGGCACCGCCAATTCAGGGAAAATCACCATATCCGCGCCGCCCGACCGCGCCTCGTTTATCAGTTGCAAAATTTTTCGCGTGTTCACGTCGGGATGTCCCGCCGCCACTTTCATTTGAGCATACGCTATCTTCGGCAAGTCGACCGCCTCCCAAAATTTTTCTGCGCTGATAATAATTCATTTCGCCGAATTGCACAACGAAAATTTTTTGCGTAAAATGACGGCAAATTTTTTCGGGGCGGGTGACATCGTGAGCTTGGAAACTTTTTTGGCGGCGGCGAAGAAATTTTTTCGCACGGACACCGGCGAAGTCGTAAGCGCGTATTTCGACGGCATGAAGCTTTTTGTCGTGCGGCTGACAAAAAAATTCGAGACCGTCGAGCTTGATGCCGAATACGCCGAGCTTGAACAAATCGCCGAAAAAATTGCGCTGACGTGTAAGCTGCGCGGCTGGTCAACTTCGTCGGTCGGCTTCTGCCTGCAGGACGGCGACGCCGTGATTTATCGCAGTGAAGTCGGCAATCTGCCTCCGAAAGAAATTCCCGCCATGGTTAAAAGTTGGGCGGTTGCGCAGGCGGGCAAAGACGCGGTGTTTTCGTTCGCACAGGTCGGCGACGAAATTTGGATGGAGACTCTGCCGCGAATGCGCTTCGACGAAATCTGCGCGGCGTTCCAAAAATTCGGGCTGAATCTGCGCGGGTTGTCGGTCATGCCTTCCGATTCGCTTGCCAAGGTCGCGCCCTTCGACAGGACGGAATTTATATCGGAAGTCGTGCGCAACAACGCGGCTCCCAATCTTTTGGCGGCGGGCAGCGTGTGGCGTTGGCAAAGAATTTCTGCAGCGGTTGCGGCAATTTTTTTTGTCGTGCTGACGCTCGCCACGGCTAAAATTTTTTTGGACTGCAACGCGGCTTCAAACGCTCTCGACGACGCGAAACTTGCCGTCAACGAAATCGACGCGGACGTTGCGCTTAAAAAATCTGTCGACGCCGACATCGCCGAACTGCACCGATTGAACGCCCTCGCCGCCTCGCAGGTCGACACGCCGCAAAAATTCAACCTGCTGATAAATCTCGGCAAGATCGCCGACAAAACCGTTCGCTTGACGAAAATCCGCGTCGACGAAAAATCGTTGGAACTCGAAGGCATTGCCGACACGCCCGACGCCGTCAAAGCTTACCTCGCCCGCGTAAAAAGCTCCGTTGCTCAAAGTGCACGACTTGAAAGCTCCGCGGCTCGCGACGACGGCGATATTGCCTTCACGATTCGCGCCGCGCCGTAAAAAAAAATTTCGTCAACCGCTTGCTAAGCCGCGTGTTGTATGATTTAATGGCGTCGAATCAAAAATTTTCTTTCAATTAAGGGGGAGTACTTATGAACATCAACAACACCAACTCGGAGACGCTCATCGCCGGGACTGAAATGGCTGACTCCATTTACAGCAACGGCAACTACGTCACAATCAGCGCGGCGAAGGGCAACGACACTATCGAAAACGACAGCGGCGATAACAGCAGACTTTTCGGCGAAGACGGCAACGATTCAATTTACAGCTATTACTCCGACAGAGTCACTGCAAGCGGCGGCAACGGCGACGATACAATTTACAATTCCTACGGGTCATACAGCAGGCTCCTCGGCGAAGCAGGTGACGATTCAATCTACAGCTACGGCGGCGACAACGTAACAATCGACGGCGGCGCGGGCGACGATACCATTAACAACAACAGCTGGGATTATTCTTCAGTTTTCGGCGGGGCGGGTAACGATTCTATCGAAAACAACAGCGGCAGCGTCACAATAAACGCAGGCGCGGGCGACGATACCGTTGACAACTACAACTCTTACGTCTCAATCGACGCGGGCGACGGCAACAACGAGATTTATAACGAAAGCCACAGCGTCACGATAAAAGCGGGCGCAGGCAACGATTCAATCACAAACACAACCGACTCCGGCAACAATAACAGCGTTTCAATCGACGCGGGCGACGGCAACAATGTAATCGACAACGACGGCTATAAAGCCACAATCCTCAGCGGGGCGGGCAAAGACACAATCGACAACAGCGGCGATGAAGTCGTCATTACGAGCGGCGCGGGCGATGATTCCGTCTACAACCGCGTCAACGCCTCCGTCACGACAATCAACCTCGGCGCGGGCAACGACACCCTTTACAACTACGCCGCGCAGGTCACAGTCACGGCGGGCGACGGCACGGACTACATTGAAAACACCGCCTCGAACGTCAGCATAAACGCGGGCGCGGGCAACGACATCATCAATATCGGACCTTTCTACGCCGAATCCAAAAACGTCATCATCAACGCGGGCAGGGGCAACGACTCAATCACGCTCGGCGAACAGACTTCGGACAACTTGATTGAATACGCAAGCGGCGACGGCAACGACGTTATCACGGGCTTGAACGACTCGACGACGCTGCGAATCGGCGAAGGCACGGGCACCTACTCGGCAAAGACTGTCGGCTCGGACGTAATCATCACGGCGGGTGCGGGCAAGATAACGCTGGTCGACGCGGCGGCATTGGGCACGCTCAACATCAGCGGCGAAGAACGTCCCGTCGACGAAACCTTACTTATCTTGACGGACGACGACGACGCAAAGCAAACGCTTGCCGTTGAAGTAATCAGAGCGGACGCGACCGCTCGCACGAAGGCAACCCGAATCACGGGCAACGCCAAAGCAAACACCATCCTCGGCGGCTCCGGCAAAGACACGCTTTACGGCGGCGCAGGCAACGACTACCTCGCGGGCAACAACGGCGTCGACAGGCTCTACGGTCAAACGGGCAACGATACGCTCGACGGCGGCGCGGGTAACGACTACCTCAGCGGCGACGCGGGCAACGACAAACTCTTGGGCGGTGCCGGCAACGACACACTGCTTGGCGGCGCAGGCAACGACACCTTCACGGGCGGCGCGGGCAATGATTTGTTCGTCTACACTTCGGGCAGAGACGTTATCACGGACTACGCGGCGGGCGACAAGATTTCAATCGACGCGGCGATAAGCAACGTATCGCTCAAGGGCTCGGACGCGGTGTTTACCATTGACAACTACACTTTGACTGTCAAGGACGCAAAGGGCAAGACAATCACTCTCCTCGACGCGGACGGCAACGAAAGCACGACGCTTGTCGGCAGTCTCGTCCTGGACGACACAGCCGGCGCGACGACCTTGGCGGCGGGCATCCCCGAAGTCGACGCGACTGCGCGGACGAAAGCCATAAAAATCACGGGCAACGCTCTCGACAATACAATCTTTGGCGGCAGCAGCAACGATTATCTTTACGGCAAGGACGGCGCGGACTATATCGAAGGCAACAAGGGCAACGACAAGCTTTACGGACAGAACGGCAACGACACGCTTTGGGGCGGCATAGGCAACGACACCCTCGAAGGCGGCAGCGGCGCGGACGTGTTCATTTACGCTTCGGGCGAAGGCAAAGACGTTATCAGCGGCTTCACCGATGACGACATGCTTTTGATAACGGGTGCGTTCAGTGCCTCCGTCAACGCCTCCGCCAAATCGATTGCGTTCAAGGTCGATTCGACAGCCAACGCTGTCACGATTAAAAATTACACGGCGGAACTGTTCAACATCAACGGCATTAAGTATCACGTCAGCGGCAAGAATCTCGTGCGGTAAAATCTGCGCGGACGCAAAAAAATTATCCCCGGCAGTCAAACGACCGTCGGGGATTTTTTTATTGCCAAATATTATTTACGCATTGCCTTCGCGGCTATGTCGTGACGGAAGTGCACGCCGTCGAAGTAAATCACGTCGACGCAACGATAAGCCTTGTCGACAGCCTCGCGCAGTGTCGGAGCCGTCGCCGTGACGCCCAACACGCGCCCGCCGTTCGTGACAAGTTCGTTGCCTGCAAGCTTGGTGCCCGCGTGGAAAATCATTGCGCCCAAAGACTTCGCCTTCGTCACGCCGTCAATCGGCAAATTTTTTTTGTAAGCCTTCGGATAGCCGCCGCTCGCCATAATCACGCAAACCGCGCTGCCGTCGCGCCACGAAAGTTTTCTGTCGCCCAAATCGCCCGCCGCGCAGGCCTGCATGAGGTCAAGCAAATCGCTTTCCAAAAGCGGCAGGACAACTTGCGTTTCGGGGTCGCCGAAACGGCAGTTGAATTCGACAACCTTGGCGACGCCGCCGACAATCATCAAGCCCGCGTACAGGCAACCGCGATACGTGATGCCTTCCGCCTTGAGCGCGGCAATCGTCGGCTTGAGGATTTTTTCTTCGACCTGCGCGGCAATGTCGGCGTCAACGACGGGCGCAGGCGCGTAAGCACCCATGCCGCCGGTATTCAAGCCCTTGTCACCGTCGTCAACTCTTTTGTGATCTTGCGCAGCAATCAGCGGCAAAATCTTATCGCCGTCAGTCAGCGCAAGAACGGAGGCTTCTTCGCCGTCCATGAATTCTTCGACGACGATTTTACTGCCCGCCGCGCCGAAGGTTTTCATTTCGTCGACAGCGGCAAGAGCTTCGTCGAGTGTCTGCGCAACGATAACGCCCTTGCCCGCCGCAAGCCCGTCAGCCTTAACGACAATCGGCGCACCTTTCGTGCGAATATAATTCTTCGCGGCGTCGGATTTGTCGAAAACTTCAAAGTCGGCGGTCGGGATGCCGTATTTTTTCATGAGTCGCTTGGCAAAAATTTTCGAGCCTTCAATCTGCGCGGCGTCCTTGTTGCACCCGAAAGCCTGAATGCCCGCGTCGTTGAGCGCGTTGACGAGCCCGTTGACAAGCGGGGCTTCCGGACCGATGACGACCAAATCAATCGCGTTGTCCTTGGCGAAGGCGACGAGCGCAGCGTTGTCGGCGATTGAAATGTTTTCGACGCAAGCGGCAAAGTTGGCGATGCCGGGACTGCCGGGGATTGCGAAGAATTTTCCGAGCTTCGGACTCTGCGCGATTTTCCAAGCAAGGGCGTGTTCTCTACCGCCGCCGCCAATCAGCAAAACGTTCATAAGACCCTCCGTCACTTCACGTCCAGAATCTCAAAGTCGATAACACCCGCCGGCGCGTGAACCTGAACAACAGTGCCCGCGCCCTTACCCAGGACAGCGACGCCCAACGGCGATTCGTCCGAAATTTTGTTGTTATCGGGGTCAGCCTCCGTCGAGCCGACAATCATGTACGTTTCAACGGTGTCAAGCTCCACGTCGCGCACGGTCACGGTGCTGCCGATCATAGCCTTATCCGAACCCGCCTGCGCCTGAATGATGTCGCTGTTGCGAAGTTTCGCCTCCAGGTCGCTGATTTCGCCTTCAAGGCGTCCCTGTTCGTTTTTGGCGTCGTCGTATTCGGAATTCTCGCTGAGGTCGCCCAGAGCAATCGCCGCCTTGAGCCGCTCCGAAACTTCAATGCGCCGCACACTCTTAAGATAGTCCAGCTTTTCGACGAGTTTGTCGTAGCCGTCCTGCGTGAGCAAAATTTTCTTTTCAGCCATTTAAATTAATCCTCCAAGAATTGTTCTCCGTCAAAGGTGCGGTGTTCGCCGGGTTTAAGCGGCGACCATGTCGGGATTCGATTAATCACAACAAATTCGCGCGAAGGCGTCCACATGGGATAATCGACGCGGTGCATTGCCACGAGACTCTTGACATCAGCGCGCGCCGCGAATTCCAATGCGCCTTTTTCTTGCGACGCGCCGAGCCGCCCGTCCACCGGGAAGAACGCAACGTCAGCCGTCATGCCCTTGAGCCGCTTGACTTGCCGCTTGAAAGCCTTTTCCGCCAAATCGATATTCTCCGGGGTGTCGTTTACCCAATGCCACCAGTTGAAGTCGCCCGCGTGGAAAACGTGCTTGCCCGACGGCAACTCGACGCGGAAACAAATGCCCACGTCAGTCGAATCGTAAGACCAAACATGAATCGCGTCGTCCTGCCACTCGGTGTAGCGTTTCATGTACGTGATTTTGTTCGTCGGAAAAATTTTGACGCGCTTTGTGTGCTTGATGTCGCTGGAAAAAATGTAGCGCGTGGTTTTGGGCGCGTAAGCGCGAATGTGCGTGCTGAAGTGGTCGAAGTGCGCGTGTGTGGCGAAGATATAAAGCCTGTCGAAGTCGCCCTTGTCGTACACGGCGTCGACAACGCCGGCGGGGTCTTCGTAATCGTCAAACACCAGCAGAGTTTTTTCGTCCCGAACCAGGAAGCCGCTGTTCAACAAATAAGTAATGTCCATAAAATTATTAATCCTCCTCCGGTCGTCGGCAGATTTTTTGGATAGACGACCGTTCTATCAATCAGGGACAGAATTTTGAACTTGTCCCCCAAAACTCAATCGTCGCCCCGTTTGGCAAGCGCGTCTTGAATGCGCTGTTCGATTTCGGGGTTAATGGCGTCGTCCTTGCGAAATTTCACGTTGTGGCGATTCGGGCGGGTGAATCCGCGCCCTTGTACTTCGCTCGCCGACAATATAAGCATGAAAGCGTTCTTGTCGACGGTGTTGACGACGATTTTTATTTTTGCGATTTGCGTCATGCTCACGACGACCATAACGATTTTTTTCGGGTCGCCGGTATAAGCACCTTCGCCGTTAAGGAACGTCACGCCGCGCCCGATATCGGTAAGTATCCCGTCGGCAATGTCCTTGGCGTGGTTGGAGACAATAAGAATCGCCTTGCGCTGATTGAAACCGTCAATAATCTTGTTGGTCATCTGCGAGGTAACGTACATGCAAATCAATGTAAGCATGGCGGATTGGACGCTGAACAGCGCGCCCGCAATCGCGACAATCAGACAGTTGAAGCCGAAAATAACCGAGCCTATGTCCATCGAATAATATTTTTTGAAAATCGCGCCGAGAATGTCAAAGCCGCCCGTCGAACCGTTCATGCGGAAGACTATGCCGTAACCGACGCCGTTGAATATGCCGCCGTAAATTGACGCAAGCATCACGTCTTCAAGCGGCAACATACCGTTTAAAAACTTCGTGGCGTCCAGCGCGAACGAAAACATCAGCGTCCCGATTACGACGTCGATTGTGTATTTCTTGCCCAGCAATTTGTACGACGCGATTAAAAGCGGCACGTTGTAAAGCAGCGTTTGAATGCCAATAGGCAAGCCCGCAAGGAAATAAAAAATAATCGCAATGCCCGTTACTCCGCCAGTAAGCAAGTTGCTCGGCACTACGAAAAGATTGATTGAACTTGCGGCGATCAGACATCCTGCCAAAATCCCCAGATACCTAAGCGGGTTCCACTTTACGAGCATTGAGGTCAATCTCATTAAAATTTCTTCCCTCCCTTCGCGCATATGCAGGGGATTATAGCACAAAATCGCCGTTATCGCACAAGGTTTTTAAAAAATTTTTTATGGCAGTCAATGATTCGCCTTGCCGTAGATTTCAAAGACAAAATCCTTGTCCATGGGCAGGAACGTCGCGACTTTTCGCGTGCCGCCGAACGTCACCATGCCCGCCAAGTATTTCAGCTCGTCGTCGCTCTGCACGCCTATGCCAAGCTCCGTGAAGTTCGTCGGCATACCGATTTCGCGGAAGTAATTTTCCATTGCGTCGATGCCTGCGCGGGCGCGTCCATCAATCGTGCCGTCGACGATACCGAAAATTGCTTCGGCGAAGTGTGCAAAGCGTTCGGGCTTGACGGTGTAAACCGTGCGTGCCCAATGAGCCCAGACCGTCGTCAAGCTCGCGCCGTGCGCCACGTCGTAGCGTCCGCTGAGTTCGTGACCGAGTTTGTGCGCGGAGAAATCTCTTTCGCGACCCAAGCCCGTGAAACCCGTGTGCGACACAGAGCCGCACCACATGATTTCGCTCATTGCGTGCAAGTCATCGGGATTCTTCAGCAAAACCCGCGACTGCGCAATCACATTGCGAATCAAAGCTTCGGCGACCATGTCGGTGAACTCGTTACCTTCGACGCGGGTGAAGTAACGCTCAATCGTGTGCATTAAAATATCGGCGATACCGCAAAACAGCGGGTAACGCGGCACCGTCATTGCGAATTCGGGATTCATGATCGCGAAGACGGGGCGCGGAGTCGTGACGCCGGCTTTCTTGCCGATCTCCTCGTTGGTGAGGACTGCCGAATCGGACGTTTCGGAACCCGCCGCCGCTATCGTCAAGACGACGCCCACGGGCAAAGATTTTTCGAGAGCGATTTTCTTAGACCAATGCTCCCAGATGTCGACATCGGGATTGACCGCGCCGAGCGCGACGGCCTTAGCGGTGTCGATTACGCTACCGCCGCCCACTGCCAATACGAAGTCGATTTTGGCGTCGACGGCCTCGCGAACGGCATTACGTGCGAAACTCAAGCGCGGATTCGGTTTGACGCCGCCCATAACTTTTACCGCTGCAAGACCGCCCGTTTGCAACAGCCGTTCGATTTTCGGAATGAGTCCGCTCCTGACCGCGCTGCCGCCGCCGTAAAGGATCATCACGCGATTGCCGCCGTGCTTGCGGATTTTCTCCGCGACGCTGTTTTCCGCGCCCTGTCCGAAAATTATTTCCGTCGGGCAGAAGTACTCGAAGTTCTTCATTGAGTAGCCCTCCACTTATAAAAAATCTTAGTTCTAAAATTTTACAACGTTACGGCGATTGGCGCAACATTGCAAAGAAAAAGGACTGCCAAAAAATTTTTTTGACAGTCCTTACGTTCGGAAGGAAGGAGATTAATTACCTTGCTTGCATGCGCGCGTTCTGTTGAGGCTGATTGAATTGCATACCCTGATTGCCTTGGTTTCCGAACATCATGCCGCTCTGCGCGAAGTTGCCGAAATTGTTCTGTTCGCCGATGTTGACGGAGATTTCCGCAGAGCTCGTGTCGACGATGCCCGAAAGGTCGCCGTGTGCACCGAAGTTGCCGGGCGCGAAGTTGTTGCTGTTGAGTATGTCTTCGCCCGCAAAGCTCTCGTTGCCCCACATGTTGCCTTGAGGAGGTTGCATACCGCCGAAGCCGCCCTGCTGTTGCATACCGCCGAAGCCGCCCTGCTGTTGCATACCGCCGAAGCCGCCCTGCTGTTGCATACCGCCGAAGCCGTCCTGCTGTTGCATGCCGCCGAAGCCGCCTTGCTGTTGCATGCCGCCGAAGCCGCCTTGCTGTTGCATGCCGCCGAAGCCGCCTTGCTGTTGCATACCGCCGAAGCCGCCTTGCTGTTGCATACCGCCGAAGCCGCCCTGCTGTTGCATGCCGCCGAAGCCGCCTTGCTGTTGCATACCGTCGAAGCCGCCTTGCTGTTGCATACCGTCGAAGCTGGGCATTTGCGATCCGTCAAACGTCGGAGGCGTTTGTTCTTCCGTTTCAGTGCCTTCGGAAGATTCCGTGCCGTCGAAGGTCGGGGGCTGTTGTCCGTCGAAGCCCTGCTGCTCGGTGTCCTCGATGGTTTCCTGTTCGATGATGTTCTGTTCGTTGAGATTTTCGTTCATTTGAGTATCGCTCCTAAAAATTTTTATTAGCAACTTCTTTGTGAGTCGCTTGAATTTCTATGGTCGTATTTATACGCCCGCATTCTTAGAGCATCCTTAGAACTTTTCTCATTTAATCGAGGTTTAATTTTAGGAGACGATACACTAGGGGTTGTTGGTAAATTAAAAGTAAATAACACAAGAAGCAAGTAAAACGAAATTCTCAAAGCAAAGAGCCAATT
>Ga0310697_10000791_pt1 | contig 40308 bp, 30 predicted proteins | sample 172DNAGHGlowgp2_FD_203883 | JGI IMG/M metagenome (GOLD analysis project Ga0310697, IMG submission 203883) | Sheep rumen microbial communities from Palmerston North, Manawatu-Wanganui, New Zealand - 1728 DNA GHGlow gp2 (v2) (version 2) | ecosystem: Host-associated > Mammals > Digestive system >...
AAAGCGTCTCACTGAAAATAACATTGCACCCATTCGGTCACGACATTACTTTGTGCAACATGCGCCAGCTGTATTGGACGTAGATAAGGGATGAAACTTGTCAAACTTTAGTATTTAATTAATAATCTTTACCAAACGGATGGAGCAACTGTTGGTGACGAGTTCGTTCTGGACGGGGGTAAGTTGGTAATTGCTGAAGTATAGCCCCTTGCCCGTTCCACTGTCGTTTTCGCCAGAGGGTGTCCAATAGTGTCCTTCCCCACCGGATCCTTCCCCACCGGAGGCGTGAGCGGCAGGGAGGAAGACGGCTCCGGCTTGCTCCATGTAGGTCCACTGCGTGAGGTTGTAGCTGTTAAAGTCGGCATAGGGGGCATCAATGCCGGTACCAGTACTAATATTTACGGCGTTGATATAATTGAGCGGTATTCCACTCGGATGAGTGTATGAGTCGGGGAAGATAATAAGTCCGTTAACGTAAGTTCCGTTTCCAATATCCAGTCGGGCTTTGGCGAAACGACTGGCTGTACGTGAACTGTTGTTGAGGATATAGTACCACTCCTCGCTTGTGAGGACATGGTAGGTTCCACTGTTCCAGTCCCTCGCTGTATCTTGTTGAAAGACGTCGCGCCCTGTTATGGACTGCGTCGGGTAGAAGTCGTATTGGTTATTGTGGAATCCCCATTCTGAAGAGGAGGTAAACTTCAGGTTGCCTTTGGTGAAACGGACTTTGGTGCCAGAGTTGTTGATGGTGAAAAGGGAGTTGTCGAGGAAGTCGAAGGTCGTATGGCTATTATACGTACTGCCATTGGGAGCAAGGGCTATCTGGGCTGTTATCATCACATTGCGGCCAAGGTCGGAGACGTCGTTAGCCTTGTTGTAGTGGCAGGTGACAGTGCTGTACACAGAAGGTGCTTCCGAATCGTTGAGGGCAGGACCGTTACCGTGAGCGAAAATCTCAATACGGAGGGGCTGCGTGTCCGTCCCGATTGGGCGGATGGGAACTTGCACCTCAATTGTATTGCCTCCGCCATGGGCAAGCATGGGCGAATCGGTGAAACCGACGGTGACCGAGTTGTTATTCGATGACGCCTGCGGGGTGACGCCAAAATCGTCACTCGTCAGGCTAAGCGTCATGGCACCACTGAGCTGATAGTGCTCGCTCGAAACCACTACACGGTCGAGCGTAAGGTCGTAGGTAGAAATGTTCTTGATTACTACCTTGACAGCGGCGGTGAGGTGTTTGAACTCGATTTTGTCGGCACCGGCAGGTGCTTTGGCTGCAAGAGGAAGGCGCAGCACCTGACGTCCATTATTGTCGTAATGACAGACGTAATTGGAGGGGATTATCACAGTAGGTGCGTCAGAATTTAAATTCAAGTCTTGGTCGGCAGCTGTTTCGTCGCATATTTCTGGAGGATAGTAGGCCCGGACAACATTGTTTTTGTCGGGGAATGCATTGTCGGTAACATATGCGGTATTGTCACTAACCACAACGGGACAACCAAAGGGGATTCCTCCTACGTTGAACCAGACAGTGTCACCATTGACCCACTGGACGGTATTACCGAAGACGGATGTTTTGGATGGCGACTGGTGTTTTTCAGTGGTGAGGAGTATGGCACCCTTGGGCAAGGTGCTGTCGTCTTTCTTGCACGAAGAGAAAACAATCAAGAGCATAGCCCCAAGAGCCAAGAAGGACAGAGTGCTATTTACGTGCTTCATATTAGTTTCTTGTTGTTAAGATTAGCAAATCAAATTGATTGACGCATTCAAATGTTCCAGTCGTTTCCCCAGTTGTTGGCAGCAGTTTGGCTCTCTTCAAGATATATGTCGCCTTCTCCCTCGGTCAGACCCAGTTGATGGGAGTTGCTCCCCTCGTATCCGTGTTCGACGGTGAAGGCAACTGCCTTCACCGTCGGGGATATGTATTTTCTTTTCGTCATTTTCAAGAGTTGTTATTCGGTAAATGCGGGGGTTATCGGATCGGTTACTGAGCCCAGGCGGGCACCATTCTCGAAGTGGAGAACGGTGTCGGCCTGGAAGATGTTGTGCAGACGGGCAGAGTAGTATTGCAGCCTGGTTGGCGCGTTGGATGACGTGGGTGAGGTGATGTAAAGGAAGAAGAGACCGTCGGTGGGTTCAGTCACACCGATGCACTTAATGCCGTCGAAGACCCCCATCAGGTCACCGCCACCCACCTGCCAGTCGGCAGGGGTAACGTCGGGATAGGTCTGCTTGAGGTCCACTGCCACCACTGCAGTCATACTGTTGCTGAAGTCGTAGTTTGTATCCACATTCCACGCTGGAGTGGGAATGTTGCCGGAGGGGATGTTCCGTGTGAGAACGGTGTCGCCGGCTATGGGTGAGGTGTATTCATATTCTTTCATGCAGCCCGCAAAGAGCAGCATTGCAACCGCTGTTACTATGATTGAACGTTTCATTTCTTTATCAGTTTAATTGTTGTGGCGTTGTTACTGTCGTTAATTGTAGTGAAGTAGATGCCTGAGGGCAGGTTTTCCAGATTCTGGATTCGGGTTTCTGGATTTTGGGTGGTATATTGGCCGAGCAGGACACCGGTGGCATTGTAGAGCCGTATGACAGCCTTTTCGGGGAGGCCGTTGAAGTCGACATGATCCGTAAAGAGTGTCGGGTATGCTGTGATGGACTGGGAAGGTGTGCCCAGAGAAAGCAGCACGGGTTGTTTCAAGCTGCCGTAATGGGCGTCGGGTTGGCTCTGGAAGAGAGCTTGTGTGGTTCCCAGTATCTCGCCATTGGACTCGAGCGCGAAGGACAGGAGACCTGTCTGGTCGGCAGGGATGGTGATGAAGAACAGGCTGTCGATAGGCTCAGTGGTAGCCACGAGTTTCCCGTCCAGATATGTCAGCACACGGTCTACGGGTTGTTGGGTGGTGGCAATCATTGTCATGGTGGATAGTTCCGTCACGCTCCTTGCCTCATTCGGGCTGTTCGTGGGAGCATGGCTTCCCTTGCCTCCTTTTGCCCCGTGATAGGTGAACGTTACGGAATTGTTGGCCAGCCGTTTCATGAGATACCCCTTGCCAGGATGCATGGCAGTGAGCGAGCCTTCCCAGCGCTGGTTCTCGGAGAAGACGGCAAAGGCATCCTGCGACTTCACGAGGTCACCCACCGTGGCATGGTCTACATAGTCGGACAACGCTTCGGTGACGCTGGTCGGGGTCATCTGCAGATAGGGCAGACTGTTCCAGTTGTGCTTGAGGGTGATGGTGCGTTGCTGCGATGTCACCAACCGTTGTCCCGTCACCTGTACATTGAGGTGTTCGTTATTTGAATAGATCATGTATACATGCTTATAGTCCCATTTGGTGAGTGTTCCTCTCCACCGTGTACCATCCCATTCGGCAAAACGGCGCGAGTAAGCCTCCTTGATTTGATCGCCTTCGTGGAATGGCTTTTCCATGAAGAAGAGATCCCCAAGGGCTCCTTCGGCATCGGGAGCGATGTTGAGAGACACCCAGTTCCATCCGCTATGGAGATTGAAGTATTGCACGGCCGTGGAGGTGGAATATAGCAGCAGCACCGGCGAGGGGGGCAATCCCACCATACTGTCAGCCTGGAAGGTGACTATGTCGTCGGAAGTGAGGTTGAAGATGCGTCCTGATGAGGACAGCCAAGCGCGGAACTTCAGCTGTTTACCCTCGGTCTGCTCATTGCCATAGATGTTCATGTAGATGTAGCTTCCGCCACCCGACAAATCGGGACTCACATTGGCGTAACCCACCATGATGTCGTCGGCTATGGCTACAATCACATCTTCGGGGTTGGTGACATAGCGGCCATCGATTTTCACTTGGGCCCGGAGCGACATCTGGCGGTCGAATTGTGAGGGATCAACCCCAGACCACGGACATGTGTCCTTCATCACGATATGGACCTTCAACGGTTCGGAGAGATCCTCGTCGTCGGTCAGATAGATGAGTTCAGAATAGTCGCCCACAGCAAGGGTGCGGCTGTCGATTGAGAAGTTCAGCGTAAGAGACTCCTGTGGATCTATGCTGCCTATGGGGCGGTCCACTGAGAGCCATTCGGGCAGACCCTCTATCTTGAACTGGTGCCTCCGTCCACTATAGTTGCGGATGCGTACCGGGATGTTTTGTGGAGTATTGTCGGCACTGTAGTAGAACACCTCGTCAATGTCTTCGCTCTCCCACAGCAGCGAGTTCTTGTTCACAAACGCCTGCCATGTGATGGGGCTCGCCGTACTGTTGCCATTGAGGTCCTCCACGTTGCGCACCGTGACATAGATAAGGTTCTTGTTGATTTCGTGGTCGGCCATGTTGAGGTTGATTAAGAGTTCGTCGTTGTTGAACGACCAGTCGAAATTCATCCTCGTCATCAAGTCGCGTTCGCGGATGGGGGCGCGCACATTGCCGTCGGCCATAGTGGCCAAATATTCTTTGCTGGGTGAAAGTACCAAGGGTTGCTCAATGTCCAGCACTTCGCCGTTACGCTTTACGACACGGCAGTTGTTGATGGAGAAGACCTCCTCCATAATGCTGTTCTCGTTCTCATGCTGTTCGCTGAAGGGCAGATAGGCTATCAGACCCAACTCGTCGCCCATGGGCGAGATGTTGTCGAACATCTCAATAAGACTCCTGGGCAATGCCTGCTCGAAGAGGGCCACCCCGTCAAAGTGCCCCGCAAAGGGTGGCACCCCGTGCACGGTATCCTTCACACCACCGAGGAAAGTCTCGCCGTTCAACCCGCTTAGGCCGTCGGCGGCAAAGGTGTTCACTAATGATCCGTCGACATAGATGGAGGCGTTGTTGTAGGTACGGTTTACAGAGATGACATAGTGGTGCCACAGACCGTCGGCATAGCTACGTGACGAACGCTGCACCATGCTGCCGTTGTGGAAAGCCAACTGGCCATTCTCAAGGGCGATGAGGGTACCCCTGGTGCCATCCCATCCGGTGGAATAGAGGCCCGCATTGTATTCGTTGGTGCGGAACCAGAACATCAGTGTGTAGTCTTGAATCGACGAGAGGTTGAGTATATTCTGGTCCAGTTCAACCACTGTTCTGCCATCAAGGTGGAGCGACAACCCGCTCGGTGTGGTCCACGAGCTGCCGTGCAGTGTCAGCGTTGAGCCGTTGGCGATGTCCTGCATTGTCTCGCCGCGTCCCTCGTTCATGGGGTAGTAGGCTGCCAGCTTGCGCTCAAAGCCGGTGAGGCGTTTCCTGTTGGTCAATTCTATCTCGGCGGGCGTGAGGGCTTTGAACCAAAGGCGTGCCTCCAGCATATTGCCCCTATAGCCGTGACCAAACACCAAGGGGGCCTCGCCGCTATAGTTGTCGGCACCCGAAGTGTCGGCCTCCGGGTCGGTAACCTCGAGGGTGCCGGCATAGAAACGGATGCGTCCCGTGATGTTGTCGTAAGTCATAATAACGCGTGTAAAGTCGGTCATCGGCTCCAGCGGGAGTGACTGCACATAGTAGTCGTCGATATTGGCATAGAGCCGGAATCTCAGGTCGCTCGTATTATTCTCGGGTTTCAGACCGAAAGAGACACCGCCCGTGGGCGTGGAGTGGCCGAACAGCTCCTGGCTGCTGAAAGAGGTGATCGGAGAAGGCTTCACCATCAGGTCTACCGAAAAACTCTTGCTGTCGAGGACACGGGTCACGGCGCTCATAGCCCCGCAGCCGGAAGTGCCGTCGAAGAAGATACTCGTCGATGAGGAGATTCCCGAAGAGTTCGTAGAGCCGAGGATTTGGAAATTGTTGTCCTCGTCCAAGTAGTTGCCCGCAATGGGTTCGTTGAAACGGAGCTTCAGGTAGTCCCCTACGCCCAGAATGCCATTGGCTGGCAGTGGCTGGCCAAACACGCGTGGCCGCCGGGTATCCTTTACACCGGTCTTGATTTCCGACGACCTGCTGATAAAACCGCTGCCGTGTCGGCAGAAGCTGACGGCTCGCAGGTCGTATTGCTGCTCCATGGGGTCGCGCTCACCATAGAAACGGATGTTGTCAATGCTACCACCCTGTATCATGGCTTTGGTGCCGCTGGCGGCGTTGTAACGCGCGCTGTCGGCATACCACGAGCAGAGGGTCACCCATCCGTCGTCGCTGTGGGTGCTGAGCTTGTACTGCAGTTCGATATGATCAAATCCGCGATAGTTCACGTCAAAGTCGCTGATAGTCACCGGCAGGTAATACCCCACCGAATCCTCAGGCGAGAGGGTGTTCAGCACCCAGTTGTCGCGTGGAACCGTAAGCTTCACGTCGCAGGAGACAGGCATGAAGTGTACCGAGAACTGGGCGCGCGCTTTGTTGGGGGCATTGCAGTTGGAACCCAGTTCGATTATGAGGTCTTCGAAATCGTAGCCGTCCCCGGCGTAGACCTCCATGGTTTTGGTGATGACCTGGTTGCCTGTGAAGGTAATCGTGCGGCCGTCCGTCAGCGGCATACCGTCAATATAGATGCGGGCTCCGTGGGGATTGCTCTGGTCATTCATTTTCAGCTTGAAGCTGATGGTCATGCTTCCGGCAATACCAGTGGTCTGTTCCAACTCATTGTATAGCGTAAGGGTAAAGACGGCGGGCCTGTCGGCAGGCACATTGCTGCGCTCGTGGACATTGATGTCAATCATCGGTTTCTCCAAGCGTAGCGACCCTGCCGAGATAGGCATCTTCGGAACATAGTAATCCGTACTGTCGGGCAACTCACAGAGGCATTTGGTGGCACCGCCGCGCAGGTAGAAGACGAACGAGCCGTAGAGGTTGTCATCCCCGCTATATTCCGTCTCTCCCGACACGAAGTCGCGCACCGCCGCCGAGCCAGTATTGAAGTCATGCTTGCTGTTGACAATGCGGTAGACCGAGACGTCCATGTTGCTCATTTCATCGGGTACCAGCGAGAAGCCTGCTGTGCGGCTGTGCACCGTCTTCTCTGCAGGGTCGCGCGAAAATTCAACATCGAGGATGGGCTTGAAGATGAACTCCGTCTTGAAGCCGGGTGTCTGCTGGGCCAGTCTCGCAGGACTTTCGCGGCCATAATCATTCGTGCTGTTGGCCCGAGTGTTGTTGAAATTTTGGAACATCTTGCCGGCAAGAGCACTGCCAAACTTCTGGGTAAACGAGGCGAGGATGCCACGAGAGAGTGAGGTGAGGTTCATGCCAGGATAGTCCATATAGGCGTGAGTAACATTGCTATAGCTATAGTTGTTGCTCAGCGTCACTTGGGTGGCGTAGCACAGCGAGTAGGTGGCCACGCTGTCGTGGCCGTGGTAGTGGATGGCCGATACCTTTTCCGCCTCGTTGCGCATCAGCAGCGTCAGCCAGTCGGCTATCACGCAGTTGGCAGAATCCACCGAGTTGACATATACCCCGTCAAAACCCGTGGGGAAGACAGCCTCATACTGGCCCGTGTCGGCCCACAGGCTGTCGCCCACAGGAACCAGCGAACGGAACACTACCTGGTGACGTGCGTTGGCGATGGACTTGGCCGTGGCGCTGTCGCAGGTGAGCAGCATCGCGTCGCGCTCCTGTATCAGGCGTGGCACAAGGCTGTTCTCGATGTAGTCGTGCGTGTATACGAAGGTCGACTGGATAGCGGGACGCACCTCCAGCTCCTTGCCGATGACCAGATAGTAACGAGTCGAGTCAGGAGCCAGACCCTGGGCGATGGTAGCCATCAGTCCCGTGGCCGAGCGGGCGCCGAGGGTGGCGTATGTCAGCGAGTCGATGGGCTGCACAGCATCGGTGCGGCGGGCATAGACATTCTGCACCAAGCCAATGTAGACGTCGGCTGGCTGCCCTACCCAGTAGGGGTTGCTGCTGGTGCTGATACGCTCGGTAGTCTTAAAGGTATAGCTCGACTCCTGTTTGTGGTGTACGGCGCTACTGATGGGGAGGGTTAACTGATGGGTGCTACCCACATGGAAATCCTGACCGGTGAACATGCCGCTGCCCACACCCATGTAGGCACCGATGGTCATGCTCTGCGATGTTCCCATTTCCAAGCCTATCTCGGCCCCAAACTTGAAGTCGGTGCCGAAGGAGTAGCTGTAGGTGTACTCCGTACCCGCCTCGATGTTGGCCGACGAGCCGCTTCCCGGCGGGTCGCGCAACACGTCGAGCAGCTTGATTTCGCCGTGGGTAGAGGTTATAGCCTCCGAGCCGGTCACATGGTGGCCGGTCACATAGCCTCGCACGGCCTGTAGCTCCACATACTCCCCTTCGCTCTCCACCGAGAGATCGAGCACACGCTGCACATTGGTGTCGCTGCGCGTGAAGGAGACATAGTCGATGGGGATGGTAAAGTCAGCGCTTCCGAGGGTGTCGAGCGTCTTGGTGATGATTTGCGTGTTGCGCCGCTCATTCTCGTGCATACCGTTGTATATCTTCAAGGTGCCACCCTTGATGCGCACCTCGTCATGACGACCTGTAGACTCGTTGTTGTAGTAGTAGTCCTCATGGGCAAAAGCGCGGAAGCTGTATTCGCCAGGGCTAAACACGGGTGCACCGAAGAGGTACTGGTAGACATTGTTGGAGTCCTTGTATGCCAGCGGCACCCGTATCTTTTCATTTTGGATGTTGTTGCGCTGCATAAAGAGGTCGCCGAAATAGGGAAGTTCCATGCCGTACAGCATCTGCACACAGGTAATGCTAATGGGGCTGCGGTAGGTGAGCTTGTACTGGGCATTGGACACCACATAGTGCCCATTATTCCCATTGCCTCCATTCCGCACCGTATCATGCTCCGAAGCGACGCTCCCCAAATCGATGGTCTCGCAGGTGCGGTCACTATTGAAAAGGGTGGCATAGCCTGTGGCGGTGGCCTGTGTCAGCTTGTAGCGTACGGGAAAAAGGTCCACACAAAACTCGCCCGTCGTGGGGTCGGGTTCGACAATGATGCGCCGCTGCTGGTAGTGTACCTGCGTCACTCCCACTGTATCCACCTGCCCATTGCTCTCATGATATACCAAGTGAGGCACAGTAAATTCCAGTGTATCCTTGCTCTGGGTCGCTTGGCACCCGCACGATACAGCTGATGTTGTCGCCCTCCAGCTCAAGGACCAGCCTCAGATTGTCGCCGAGGTTGTTGCGCGAGAGCCCATAGCCTAACGGCAGGTTGCGCTGCTCGAGACCACTGGCCACCCTGCCGGCATGGCGCACCTTCGTCTGGTCCCACACACGAACACCGTCAAGCGGTCTCGGCGGGCGTCAGCAGGCTGTCGCCACCAATGCGTACAAAGCCGTCGCCAACAAAGCTATGGCCATCTTTGACCACCTGAAGGGTGAAGCCCTCGCCCTGTGGTACACGAAGCTCGAAGTTCCCACTGGCATCGGTCCTCACCATCATCCCGCTCAGCTGAACCAAATTGCCATTGAGCAGGAAATTGGCGTCGCGCACCGGTATACTGCTGTTTTCATAAAACACCCGACCCGTCAAACGTACAGAGGAAACGTTCTCGAAGTCGATGTTCGGGGTAATGCAATGCGACAGTGAGAGGCTAATCGTTGCGCTGCCCGACGAGGAGTGGTTGTATCGGAACTCCGCCGCCTGCGAGGTGGGAGTGGTCGTATACTCCACGCCGCCGCCATAGGGCAGGCTGTCGAACATGTAGTAGCCGCGCTCGTCGGTCATCACCCTCTGCACTGTGAAGCCGTCGCCGACGCGCGAGGCGGTGACCATGACATTGGGGCAACCCGAACCATCCTCATAGTGTACGCGTCCGCTCACCCTGGCCCCCATGGCGAACGGGAACCCACGGTGGTGCGGCTGTCGCTGGCGACGCTGCCCTGGCAGGTGTAGTTCATCGTGACGCGGTACAGCCACTGCGGACTCACCGACGGGTCAGCCGTCTGGGCTGGTCCAATAGTGGTTGGTGGTGGTACCAAGGAGCGTCTACGGCAACGTGTTGTCGGGACGGGACTCGATAGTGTAGCTGTCCACACCGCCCTCCGTCAGCTCCCAAGTCAGCAGAACCCGGTCGGGATAATCCCCATCCGTGGCCACCAGAGTGTTGAGGTTGCCGGCATCGGTGAAATAGGGGTCTTGAAAGTAGACCAGTGCCAGCGGGGTGGGAAACAGAGGCATAAAGTTTAATCCCGGCTCCGGTGCCTGAAGGGCAGCGCCCGTGGTATCCACGAAAAAGCTGTACTCATAGTGTACGCAGGGAGAGTTCACCACGTCGGTGAAACGTAAGGCAATGTGGTCGTAGTATATCGAATAGTCGCCGTAGTATATCGAATCCCAGGCCGATAAGATTTTCTCCGTGGGTACACGCAGCAGCAGCGTGTCGTGTGTCTCCACAAGTACCTTCTGTATATAGAGCGTCGCGCGGTCGTCCCAATAGGTGCGCGAATAGCGCGGATAATCCACGGTTCCGCTACGATTGTAGAAATCGTTTAATATAGTAAGTTCAATTTCAACTTGGTGGCTATCGTCAAAATCCTCTGCAGCCCAGTAGCGTTGGTCAGCATAATATTGCATGCGGAATACGGGCAGGGTGTAGGAGCGGACATTGGCGGTGTTAGTGGTGGCGGCATAGTCGTGCCCCTCCCACCCCCAGGCCGACGAGGAGACGCGGCGCACACGGTAGTAGATGGTGCCGTTGTTGTATAGCGGGTTGTGCCAAGCTTCACGCGACGAGTCAACATATTCGTACACCCTCTCCACCCCGGCAGTGCTGTCGTCCAATGCCCAGTCGATATACTCGGTATAAATGGTTTGCGCATCGGCAAAGGTGCTGTCATAGGCGCGCTGCAGCTCGAACATGTCGTTATCTATTATGTCCTGCTCATGGGGTGTCTTGAATTTCCACCTGAGGCGTTTGAAACGGTCGTCGCGATAGTGGTAGCCATTACGCTCATAGAAGTAGCCCGTGACGGTGAAGTCGTGTATCTTATGGTAGGCGGGGATGTCCACCTTGTTGGTCTTGAGCCACTGCTTGATGGTCACATCGTTCGTCGACCGGGTGCTTTTGGTCTGCATGTTAAGGTAGAAGCCGTGCTGCACGGTGTCAGCACTGGGCACCGTGATGAAATCGCCCTGCAATGTGGTGGGAATGTTCAGGCCGGGACTCCACGAGGTGTTGTACTGGTACAGCTGCTGGAACGACATGTAGGGGATGGTGATGCGTCCGAGATTCATCGCACCGCTATTGCTGGTGGGCATAAATACCGGGTCGGAGAGCATCGGCTGCTGGTCGCCGTCGCAGGTGAAGGTACCCAAGTTAAAGGTATAGAGCGTCCTTGTGTCAGGGTTGATGCGACAGGCTAATGAATTGACACCCGTGCTGAAGATCGTGTCCACCAAACGCGCCGGCGGATACCAGTCGAACTCAAGATAGGTGAGCACATCGCCGCTGGTGCTGCGCGACAACTCCAACCGCTGGTTGTAGATGGTGGAGTTGTTGCCGTCTAAGACGATATTGCTGCCACTGTAAGGGTTGGTCACCACAACGACACCCTCCAACACCGTCAGCCACACCACGGCCTGGTCCTCCGGCTGGCCCGACACCAAGCCCGGATGGTTGCGGTCGGTCCAGGCATTGTATTTCAGGAAAGGTACATTCGCCCCGTTGCCTATCTTTGTCCACACGTTTGACTGGTTGGGGTCTCCCGTTTCGCCGGCATAGCCGTCCTGGCTCGAACCCTTGCCGTAGAGGAGCACTTTGTAGTGAATCTTCCCGTTGCCCATCGAGTAGGCGTCGTAGTTCGACGCACTGCTAAAATGGCTGGTACCATAGGTCGGCCTCGCCTCTGCTGCCATCGGCAGCAGTGCCATCAGTACCGACAAAATGAAAATGCGAAATGATAAATGTTGTCTCAAATATTTTAAGTATTTTGTTTCTGTAAAAACAGATTTTTTATTTTTGCAAAAATACATACTTTTTTTAATTTTGCATTTTATTTTTCAGTGAGCACAGGGCTGTCCTTGCCCAAAGGCTGTCTCCGGCGGCGCAGGTGGGGGCAGGCTGTTGGTTTTTCATGTGTTATATTTGCAGGGCCGTTTACTTTTTTTTACGTGTGGCTCTGCAAAAAAAAGTTTGGGTGGCGGTGTGTGGTTGACGGGCGGTGGCGGACCAGCGACGAGTGGGGGTGTTGCATTGTATGAAAAAAATTGCACGATGTGTGTTTTTTTTTGTATTTTTGCACTTTCGTTTCAATTACCTGATGTGATGAATTTAGCTTTGTTAGGATACGGCAAGATGGGCCGGGCCATCGAAACCCTTGCCCAAGAACGCGGACACCAAATATGTGCCACCATCGACAACGAGGACGACTGGATGGCCAAAATCAGCGACCTGCGCGGCTGCGACATGGCCGTCGAGTTCTCCACCCCAGCCACTGTGGTGAGCAACATCATGCGCTGCTTTGACATGGACATGCCCGTGGTGGTTGGAACCACTGGCTGGTACGACCACCTGGACAGCGTTGTCCACGAATGCCTTGGCCGCGGCCAGGCGCTTTTTGCGGCTTCCAATTTCAGCATCGGCATGAACATTGTGTTTGAGCTGAACCGGCAGTTAGCCTCGCTGATGAACGGCCACAGCGAGTACGGCGTCAGCATCACCGAGACGCACCACGTCCACAAGCTCGACGCCCCGAGCGGCACGGCCATCACGCTGGCAAACGACATCGTCGACCGGCTGGACCGCATGGACGGCTGGCAGCTTGTCAAGGGTGACGCCAGACCCGCGGGCAGCGCCATCCCCATCACAGCGGTGCGCGAGGGCGAGGTGCCGGGCATTCACGAGGTGGTTTACGACAGCGACATGGATACCATAACGCTGCGCCACTCGGCCAAAAGCCGCAGGGGGCTTGCCTTGGGTGCCCTGCTTGCGGCCGAGTTCCTGCAGGGTAGGAAGGGCTACTTCACTATGCACGACCTGCTCTTTTCCGCCAACCAAAAGGACACAAAAACTCGCCTATGAAGGGTTCCGCCCCCTCGGCCGTGCATTGGCTCCTGATGGCGCTCGTGGTGGTGGCCGCCATGATGGGATGCTCCACTTTGGGCGTGGTGCGGTTTGGGTGGCACGAGATGTGGACGTCGCCCATTTTCTGGAATCTCCGCGCACCGCGCATTGTGCTGTCGGCACTGGTGGGTGCGGCACTGTCGGTGTGCGGTGCAGCCTACCAGTCCGTTTTCCGCAATCCGCTGACCGACCCCTATGTGCTGGGTATATCCTCCGGGGCTTCGCTCGGTGCCGCCATCGCCATTTTGATAGGGCTGGAGGCCTATATGCTCGGGGTGGGGGCATGTGCCTTGCTCACCGGGCTGATGACCATAGTGGTTATCTACCGTATCGCTTCCATCGGCAACCGCATGCACACTACTACCCTCCTGCTCACCGGCGTTTGCATCACTTTCCTCATGTCGGCCGTCATCTCTTTCCTTATGGTGTTGCGGCAGGACAAGATGGACAGCATCATTTTTTGGACTATGGGCAGTTTTGCCTCCGCCTCGTGGACCGACGTGGCGGTGGTGGCCCCCATGGTTGTGGCAGGCATTGGCACGGTCCTCTACTATATGCGCGACCTCAACCTGCTGCTGGCCGGAAGCGAGACGGCACGCAGCCTTGGCGTTGAGGTGGAGCGGGTAAAAAAAATACTCCTCCTTGCCACCACGCTCATGGTGGCATTCTGCGTGGCCTCGTGTGGCGTGATAGGATTTGTGGGGTTGGTGGTACCCCACTGTATGCGCCTGCTTTGCGGTCCTGACAACCGCCGGGTCGTCCCCTGCTCCATCTTTGCCGGTGCCCTGTTCCTGCTGCTGTGCGACACTCTGGCCCGCACCCTCCTTATGCCGGCCGAGCTTCCCGTTGGCAGCCTCACGGCCCTCGTGGGCGCCCCACTGTTCATATACCTCCTCTACCGAAACAAAAAACAATACTGATACCCATGATTAACCTCTGCGACATCACCTACGGCTATACCGGCAAACCCGTCCTCAACGGGCTCAACCTGCACTTCCGGCGTGGAGGGATGTATGCCATCATGGGAGCCAACGGATGCGGCAAGACAACCCTGCTGCGCCTGGTGTCGGGCATGCTCACCCCCCTGCAGGGGCATGTGCTGGTTGAGGGACGGGACGTGTCCTCCTACTCCGCCCGCGAACTGGCACAGCGCATCGCCCTTGTGCGCCAACACCCACAAACCGACTTCGAATTCTCAGCCTTCGAGACCGTACTCATGGGGCGCAACCCCTACCAACACCGTCTGCAAAACGAGTCGCAACACGACTGGGACATCGTTGAGCAATGTATGCGGCAAACCGGCACCTGGCATCTCCGGTTCGCCAAACCCGGCCAAATGAGCGGCGGCGAACTCCAACGTGTCATGCTGGCTCGCGCCCTGGCACAGCAAACACCCGTCATGCTGCTCGACGAACCCGTCTCCAACCTCGACATCGCCCACCAGTTCGAAATCCTTGAACTGCTCCGCGACATCAACCGCCACCAGGGCAAAACCATTCTCATCGTACTCCACGACCTCAACCTTGCCCTCCGCTATTGCCCTGACCTCCTCCTGCTGCACCAAGGGGCAGTCCACTACTACGGCCCCACCGCCCAAGGCCTCACCACAGAGCGTATCGCCACCGTTTTCAATGTCCACGCCGAGCTGACCGACGGCACCCTGCAACTCAGCAAACTGTAGCGGCATCCTCCTCCCCCATCATAAAAAAAGTTAAAAGCCGGATAGCCCTGCGCTATTCCGGCATCCAAACGCACCTTATAGGGCATGACTGATAAAACGGCCGCATTCTCCGCCATGGTCGAGCGCCATAGCGACCTGATTTGGCACATCTGCTCCGACTACAGCCTCAGCGCTGCCTGGGAAGTTGAAGATGCCTTTCAGGAGGTGATGTGCGTCCTCTGGCGCGACTACGAACAATTCGACAGGCGAAGCAAAGAGCGTACCTGGGTCTACCGTGTGGCCACCAACACCATGCTAATGCTCAAGCGCAAAAAAAGCAACCAACCGCAGCCCTTAGTCGAAAAAATCCCCGATACCCCCTCCCCCGACACCGAAAACTACCGCCTGCTCCTGCAGCTCATCGACCAACTCAACGACACCGATGCCCGCATCATCCGTGCACACCTCGACGGTTTCCACAACTACGAAATAGCACAAATGACAGGACTCTCCCTTGCAACCGTAACCCGCCGCCTGGCCAAAGCCAAGCACCTTCTCCGCAAACAATATAGCCAACAGATATAACATCAACTCCCACCGATATGCCCAACGATTTCAATACACAATGGAAAAAACGTGCCGCAGCGCTGCAGCACAGCCACTGCCCTCTTGGGGCCGAGAGGCGGCGCCAGATGATACGCGTAGCGCAGAACTGCGTTTCCTCTTCCAGCACCCATCTCACTCCCTCCCGTGCCCGGCTCCATCGCGGCAAGGTCATCACCCTCTCGCTCTCCGCAGCCGCCTGTGTGGCCGCAGTGATGATGGTAACCGGCACTCCCCCATTCTGCTCCGGCCCCCAAAACATCAACTACAATGGCCAAACCGTCCGCTTTATATGCAACAACAACTGCGATGCCGAGTATGTTATTGGCAGCTTTAACGATTACCTGAGCCAGCTATGAAACACCTGCCCTTTTTGCTCGCTGTCGCAACCCTGATGTGCCTGTCCTGTTCGCGGTCGCAAAGCGGGGCCGAGGAGGCCGCCACCCGCCTCTACAACCAATACGCCTCTGCAAGCGAATCCCTCACGGTGGCCTACATAGGCAACTATCAGGCATACGGCCACCAGTTCAACGCTGTTATGTTCCAGGCTGCCGACAGCACCGAATGGCAGTGGCTGAAAAAAGAATTCGGGGTCATCGAACCGGGAGACCTCTCACACGACGCCCGGCAACAAAACAACACCACACAGCCCGGCGGGCGCGTCACCATGGTGACACTGCATATCGACACTTCCATCCACTTCCAAAGCCCCGAACAGCGCCAAGCCTACATTGACAGCATCACACAAGCCACCGTCGCCGAAATCCTTGGCAGCCGCCAAGGCGACGCCAACTCCTTTGTGGCCACCCTCGACGCTCACGACACCAACCTCTCGCCAGAACTCCAATCCCAAATGGAGCAAATCAAACAAATGGAACAAAACACACGTGCCGACGGCTCCGACGAATACGTGATCAGTGTCGACAGCAAAAACCGCACCCTCTGGCTCTTCTTCTGCAACAACTCCGACGAGATGCGTACCCTCGGCCGCTGGCTACACAGCAAACAGCATTAACACATTAACACATTAACACATTCATCACCATCATGAAAAAAGCCCTGTTAACCCTTGCCGTCTGCGTTGCACTGCGGGGTGCCGCCGCACAAAACCCCTCCACCAAAGGTGTAGCACGCACCTCCGTCCTCGAAGAGTTCTCCACCGCCATGTGCCAGTACTGCCCCGATGGCTACCAAACTATCAAAAAAGCCATCGACAGCCACCCGGGTACCCTGTGGCTCGTCCACCACGCCGGTTTCGTCACCGACGACATCACCATACCCGCCTCCGAACGCCTCACCTTCCTCTACATGACCAACAGCTTCGCCCCGGCATACATGATAGACCGCACCATCCCTGCCGAAACCTATACCGAATACAGCCCCGTATGGCCGGTCACCGACAGCGCACACATCGCAGCACAACTCGACGAAATGGCCGCCCACGAATGCTTCGCCTCTATATCGATAGACAATATCCACTACGACATCCCCACCCGCACCGTGACGGGCAGCGTCTCCGGACGCGTCCTCCAACAATTCGACACCGCCATCACACACATCAGTCTCTATCTGGTCGAGGACAGCATCGTCATGGCCCAAGCCTCCACCACAGGCACCATCGACGACTACATCCACATGCATGCCGTGCGCGGATGTGCCACCGACATTCTCGGCACACCCCTCACCTTCAACCCCGACGGAACCTACACCTACCCATTCAACTACACCCTACCCGACAAAGCAGTGGCCTCTCACTGCCGCCTTGTGGCCCTCCTCCACTACCTCAAAACCACCAGCATGACCAAAAACAAAATACTCAATGCCACCTCCACTCCCACCTACCTCACCACCCACACCGCCTCCATATCAACCGCCGCGGGCAGCCCCCGACCCTTCATCCAGCCCAACCCAGCCACGCGCCACGCCGACATCATTGCCGAAAACGGCATCCTAAGTCTCCGTGTCACCGACATCAGCGGACGCACTCTCTTCACCGCTCGCCCTGCCGGAAGCCCCGCCTATCGCATCGACACCCACTCCTGGCCTGCCGGACTCTACCTCGTCAGCATAACCACACAGCAAGGCACACTGACCGAACGCCTAATCATTCAATAAAGCATACATCAACAAAAAAACAACATCATGAGAAAAAAAACCATCCTTATGGCCCTCGCATTCGTGGCTGCCATCATCACAGCGGGATGCACCAAAGAACCCGAACCCACACAACCCCCTGCCATCCCCGATTTCACCTACACAACCATCGAAAACACCTCCTGGAAAGGCATCTACAACACCTTCATCCAATCCCCCTATGGCAGCTTCCCCTTTGTGCTGGAATGGATTGTCGACTTTAACCAAAACGGCCAAGGCATCGTGTATCTTCATGCCGAAAGCCAAGTAATCAATGCCTTCGACCAAGAACTCCCCATCACCTCCTACACCCTGGGCGACGACAACACAGGCTCATTCGTCTACAACACCAAAACCGCCCACTTCACCATCGACGGCCTCAACCGCACCATGACGGTCGACACTCTGAAAATGGGGCTCTACACCGAAGACGACGGACCCATCACCTACTATGGTGGAACCACCATCCTCACTCAAACCCGCTAACTCCACGCTGCCATGAAACACCGAATCATCCTCACGGCAATGCTCGCCACGGCTCTGTCCCTGCTGTCGGGCTGCAACAAAACCAACCCCGACGACATCACCCCCACCGACACCATACATGTCAACAACACCCTCACCGCCACCTCGTGGGAAGGGTCCTACAACTCACCCATAACCGCCCCTGACGGCGGCACAATCACCTTCACCCTCACCTGGACCGTAGACTTCCTTACCGACTCCACCGGCACCCTCCTCTGCGAAGTCGCCAGCCCTGTCAGCCAGCCACAATACCGCGATATCGAATTCCAGTACACCGTGCAAGGCACTACCGGCCACATGTATGCCGGCGGCGCCGACGACACCTTCCTAATCGACTGGAGCAACAACATCATCAGCATGGACATGCAAATGCCCATCGACTTAGGCAGCGGCACCCAACTCATCGGGGGACCGACCAACCTGCACCGCATCAAATAAACGAAACAAATAACTTAAAAAACAACAAACAATGAAACATTTACTCAAAACCCTCACCGCGCTGCTCATAGTCAGCATGGCCGTGACGGGGTGCACCGAAAAAAACAAAAACTACACCATCACCGTCAAATCCAACAACGAAACCTGGGGCACTGTCCTTGGCGGTGGCACCTATGCCGAGGGCATGGCAGCCGAAATAGCCGCTCGCCCCAACGTGGGCTATGCCTTCCTTAAGTGGGACGACGGCAACACCGAAAACCCGCGCGTCATCGCAGTCAAGTCCGATGCCACCTACACCGCCATCTTTGGCGAACCCGTAACCGACACCACCGGCGGCGGCGAGGTGCCTGCCGACACCAACACCAAACTCATCATCACCTTTGGCGACACCACCTTCCATGCCGGCTACCTGCTGCGCTCGCAAATCAGTGTGGGCGGTGGCGAAGTGATGTATGTCCTCACTGCCTCCAACGCCACCAACGGCGACGACATCATAGTGCAATGGCTCTGGAACGGCGAAGTAGGCACCATGCGCCAATCCCAATATGACCAGAACCTCTGCTACCTCCTGAACGATGCCAACGACTTATACGACGTCAACGGCCAATCCCTGCCACACTACCTCTCTGTCGACAACCTCACCATCACCGTCACCAAATACGACGCTTCCACCAACAGCATCGACTGCACCGTCCGGGGCCGCCTCCTCAACATGCAGCGCGTGGCTCAAGGGCTCCCCGACGAGTATGTCAACATCCAAATCGACATCGAAGCCTTCCGCATGACCGACTACAACCAAAACTAACCCACGCGACTTATTCCGCCCGATGTATTAAACATTGACAAAATACCCAATGGCCCTCCTGCCCTGACAGCAGGAGTGGCCATTTCTTCAACCACTCCCCCACCATGAAAAAGACAATACTGCTTCTTGCATCAATAGCCGCAACCGTCTGCGCCCTCGCCAACCCCGTCGACCGCCAAACCGCAGCCAAAGCTGCCGCCGGCTTCTGGCAAAACACCCTTCACCGCCATGCCACAGCCCAAATGATAGACCTATGCGACTCCTGGCACTACAGCCAACTATACCTCTTCACCACCCCGCAGGGCGGTTTCATCCTCATGGCCGCCAACGATGTGGCACGCCCGGTCCTGGCCTACTCAACATCATCATCGCTCAACCCCGCCCAGCTCCCTGCCCCACTCCTGCCACTGCTCCAACAATACCAGCAGGAAATAACCGCTGCCTCGCAATCCAAAAGCCTCGCCCCCGACCCCGCCTGGCAACGTCTTCTGAGCGGACTGCCACTCACCGAGCCCGCCAAAGACTCCTCCGACCTCGACACCCTCGCACCCCTCATACCAACCCAATGGGGCCAAATGTCGCCCTACAACCAACTGTGTCCTCCCGGTTGCATGACCGGATGTGTAGCCACCTCGGCATCACAGGTAATGCGCTACTGGAAATATCCCGCCTTTGGCCAAGGCACCCACAGCTACACCACCGATGGAGGCTACGGCGTTCTCTCTGCCGACTTTGCACACACTCGCTACGACTGGGACAACATGCCGGCCCAGCTCTCCGGCTCCTCGCCCGCCAATCAGCGCAGTGCCGTGGCAACCCTCATGCTCCATGCCGGCATCAGCGTCAACATGAACTATAGCCCCATGCAAAGCGGTGCCTCCGCCGGCGACCACGATGGCGACACCAACGCCTACTGCACCCAAAACGCACTCTGGCGTTTCTTCCACTACAACCGCAGCGACCTCCGCTATATCGAAAAAGGCAACACCTCCAACCAAGACTGGACCACCATGCTCATCGACGAGCTGCGCCTGCGCCGCCCAATCCTTTACGATGGCGACGGGGCTGGCGGCGGCCACTCTTTCATATGCGACGGTTACGACAGTCGGCGTTACCTTCACTTCAACTTGGGCAACGATGGCAGCGGCGACGGCTACTATGCCATCGGAGCCATCAACTACGGCTCCTACGGTTTCAACCACGGCAACGCCTGTGTCACCGGCATCCACCCCGAATATGGCATATATCTCAGCGACCCCACACTGACCTTCGACCGCACGGGAGGCACTCAGCAGCTATGGCTCTCCCTATGCGACACCGTTGATGCACCGTGGTCGGCCCGTTCCTCAGCCGACTGGATTACCCTTGCCGACACCTCTTTCTCCCGCTTAGGGCAACTCTCCGTCGTCGTAACCGAAAACAACACAGGCCACGAACGCACAGGCACCGTCCTCTTCGCCCAGCGGGGCCTCACCGCCACCCTCACCGTCACCCAGTCCGCCCACAGCACCGACGACTACTGCCCCCTCACCGTGGTTATGGAAAACACACGCATTGGCAATGCCTGGGCAAACGACGCCTACCTGTCGTTCCAATCGCCGTCGGGTCTCGTCTACGGCACAGCCTCCCACACCTCCACCAACCGCTTCTCCACCGTGCAGGTAATGGTGGCCCCCTCCGAGGTAATCGTCAAATACCACAAGGCAGGTCCGCAGGACCGCAACTACAACTACTGGGTAATCAACCAGCATGGCGACACACTGGTATCCGTAGTCAACGCCTACTACAACAGCCACGACGTGACCATTCCATGGCCCTGCTCACCAGCAGGCATCGAAAGCGCAGACACTGAAGCGCAGTGCACCCTCTTCCCCAATCCGGCACAGGGGCAGCTCACCATCCACTCGCTAAGGACACTCCGTTCCGTCAGCCTTGTGAACACGGCGGGACAACGGGTATTCTCCCGCACCGCTATAGGCGACACCCGCTGCTCCATAGCCACCGCCTCCCTGCCGCGGGGCTTCTACTGGGCCGTCATCACCACAACCGACGGCACCCTGCAACGCAAAATAATTCTAAACTGAACCCCATGCACGCCATAAAACAAATCTGCACAGCAGCACTGCTCGTCGCCCTTGCAGGTGCCGTGGCAGCCCATCCGGTAGGCATAGAGCGTGCTGCCCGGGTGGCACAATCCTTCTGGAACAGCCACATTGCCACAGGCGTGACACTAACGCCTGCCGCAGCCTCCGACTGGCCCTACACCGGCCTCTACCTCTTCACCGCCCCCGGCGGGGGATTCGTGATAGTGGCCGCCGACGATGCGGCCGAACCCATACTGGGCTACAGCCCCTCCGCCACCATGCCCCCGCAAGGGCTCCCGATCCCACTGCAGGAGTGCCTGCAAAACTACCAAAGGCAACTCCTGGCCCTCCAAGCAGCCGACCGGGCCGTCGTCCACAACAGCCAAATTGCCGCCAAATGGCAGCTGCTCGAAAACCAACTCCCACTACCCACCGCCAAAAGCGACAGTGTGGAACCCCTGCTCACCACCGTCTGGGACCAGGACGAACCCTACAACAACCTCTGCCCTCCGGGGTGCGTAACCGGCTGTGCCGCCACCGCCCTAAGCCAGCTTATGAAATACTGGAACTATCCCCCCTTCGGCCGCGGCACCCATGGCTACGTCCACGACACCTACGGCCTCATCCACGCCGATTTTGGCCATACACTGTACGACTGGGACTCCATGCCCGACACCGCCACACTCCGCTCTACCGCACGCCAGCAAACGGCCGTGGCCACACTGATGTACCATGTGGGCATCACCCTTGACATGATGTACAACACCCCCGAAGGGGGCGGAAGCGCCGCCGTGGGCCTGAGCGGCATGCCCGGACAACCCAGCATGGAAAACTCGCTTATCGACTACTTCCACTACAGTCCTGCCATGCGCGTAATCTTCAAAGACCAAGGCTTCACCGACCAAAGCTGGAAAGAGACACTCATGGCCGAACTCGACCTCCACCACCCCATCCTCTACACCGGCCTTTCCGAGCAGGGAGGTCACGGGTTTGTATGCGACGGATACGACCAGAACGGCCTCTTCCACTTCAACTTTGGGTGGTCGGGCCGAGGCAACGGCTACTATGCCGTCGGAGCCATCACCCCGCCCATCGGCCCCAACGGGGAGTTTGGCCACTACGACTTTAGCCGTACCAACCAGGCACTCCTCGGTGCCGTGCCGCTCTTTGCCCTGTGTGCCAACGACAGCGTAAAAGCCTTTGCACAAGCCGGCGGCACCGACTCGGTCTACGTGGCCCTCAACCCGCAAAACCCCGCCAGCCCCACAGTCGAAAACCCCGCCGACTGGCTAACCCTCACCGTCGACACCGCTCGCACCTACCTGAGACTAATGCTCACCGCCTCGCCAAACAACACCGGGGTCTATCGCGAAACCACCCTCCTCGTTCGCCAGGGAACCGAAACCCTCCCCCTGCGCATCATGCAGGACAACTACGGTGTCGACGACTACTGCCCCATAACCGTGGTCATGACCAGCCGCAGGGGCAACGGATGGCTGGGCAACGCGCACCTCACCCTCCAGTCCGAGGGCGGACAAGTGTTCGGCATCGCACAGCTGTCCGGCAAAAGCCTCGACTCCGTCGTCATACCCGTGTCGCCGCGCACCCTCCACTGCGTTTGGACCAGCGGCGGCGGCACCGACCGCTATGCCGGCTACACCGTCAAGGACGCCTATGGCAACATCCGCGCCCATGTCGACAACGCCTACCTCGAAACCACCGACTTCATTATCGGCAGCCCCTGCACAAACGCAGGCATCGACAGCAAACCCGACCGCCAAGTGTCGCTCTACCCCAACCCTACCTCCGGCACACTCTTCATCAACACCTCCGGCACCCCAGTGCGCCAAATACTCATCACCGCACCCACCGGGCAAAGGGCTGCACACATAGCCAACCCCACCAATGCCAACCCCACACAACTCGACCTCAGTGCGCTGAACCCCGGAGTCTACTACGTGCAGATATTCACGGACTATGGCAGCTCAGTCCACAAAATAGCCATACGCTGACCGGCCCCAAACCCACTTGACACACAAAAAACCACCGCCACCCCGCTTTTCGCCTGCCAAAAGCGGGGTGCGATGTCTTGCAAATGGAAATATTTTGGTATCTTTGCAACATCCCTTTCAACTACGGTATACACACAAACAGTCTAACACTCAACAAAAAAACCATCATTCTACACAATGCACAGGCAAGTCAGCAACACCCCATCAACCCTCCTGCGCCGCCATTGGCCTGCCCTGGCCGTGCTGGGCGGCGGGGCGGTGGCCTACACCCTCCTCTCCATTGTGAACCACCTTATGTTCCGCACCTATGGACTGGACCTCGGGCTCTACACCCACGCCCTCTACGACTACAGCCACCTCCACATAAGCGACTGCCTTTTCTTCGAGGAAACACCCCGCAACTTCCTCTCCGACCACTTCGACCTCTACCTGCCCCTCCTCTCGCCCCTGGTGTGGGTGACGGGCCAGTACACCCTTCTCATAGTGCAAGTGGCCGCCGTGCTGTTTGGCGCTACGGGGGTATACCGTTTTGTGGAGGGGGCGACTGGCAACCGCTGGCTTGGCACCGCAGCCATGCTGTCGCTCCTCGTATGGTTCGGCGTGTGGCAGGCCTTGGCCTTCGACTACCACTCCAACGTCGTAGCCGCCATGTGGGTGCCGTGGCTTTTCCACTGGCTAAGGCGCGAACGCTACGGACTCTTTGCCCTTGCAGTGGTAATGGTATGCATAGGCAAAGAGAACATGGCCCTGTGGCTCTTCTTCATACTCTTAGCCCTTGTGTGGGACTACCGCAGCAACCGCCGTGCCCTGGCATGGCTGTGCGGCGGCATGGCATTCTGTACCGCCTATGCCGCTTTAGTCACCATGGTGGTAATGCCGTCGCTGGCTCCCGAAAAGGTACACTTTATGGGCAAGTTCAAATATATGGGCGACAGCTTTGGGGCCGTGGCCGTGTGGATTCTCACCCACCCCATCCAAACCCTCGGCAACCTCTTCACCAACTTCCTCGACCTGCGACCGGGCGACGGGCTGAAAACCGAATTCTACATCTGTTTCCTCCTTTCGGGCGGACTGCTCTGCCTTCTTAAACCCAATTGGTTGGTGATGGTCATACCCTTGGTGGCGCAAAAAATGCTGTCAGACGACATCGCCCCATGGGGCATTGCCAACCAATACAACGTAGAGTTTGCCCCGGTGGTGGTGTGCGGGGTATTTGCCGCCGCCGCCCGCATGGAGTCGGTGCCGAAACGCGCGGCCGTGGCCGTGGCCATGCCCCTGCTCTGCCTCGGCGTTACCATATACACCTGCTCCGACCCCGTAACATGGGTGCCGCGCGAGAATGTTCAACTGTTCGACGCCCGTCATTACCGGCAAGACGGTTTCGACCGCCACTACGCCAACAACCTGCTGAACCGCATCCCCGCAGACGCCTCCGTCTGCGCCTCGCAATGCTTCACTCCCCACATAGCCCTGCGCGACTCCGTCTACCTCTACCCCGTGGGGCTGCGCCACACGCCGCAATACCTGCTGCTCACCAGCCAGGACATCACCCCCGACACGGCGGGCTACCGCCTTGTCGAAACCGACGGGACTGTCTTCCTCCTCAAAAGCCAACCCGCTGCCCCGCAGATGTTGCAAGGCCCTAACACCGCTCCTTCATCATCATATATCCCATAGTTATTCGACAGTTATTCTAATCTGGGTCGAATAACTGTCGAATAACTGCAGAACAACTGCAGAGGAACGATCGGCCCTGGGATTGCCCGTGAGCGGTGTTGAACGGGCTCATGGATGTGTTGGCATGCCTTGCACATTAAATTGAGGCTTTGGCACATTCAAAGCATTAGTGCATTTGTGGCAGCTCAATGTGTCCCAGTCCGCACACGTGCGAGCCGTCGGGGTGAAGGAGCAGGGGGCGGCCGTCGCTGCCGCAGTCGTAATCGTAGGGATTGGGGGAGCCCACAAGGATGGCCCCCTCGTTGAGCTGGATGTTCACCCCGTAGGGCAAATGCAGGCTTCCGGTAAGGTAGCGCCCCACCTCGAAAACGAGTGTGCCGCCGCCGTGGAGGGCGATATAGTCCAAGGCCCGCTGGATGGAGGCGGTGTTGAGGGTGACGCCGTCGCTTTTGCAGCCGAAGCGAGAGGCTTTGTAGAGGGGGGTTCCCTCGCTGCAGGGGGTTGCGTTGTCGCGGGCGGTGATGAGGTCGGAGGTGGAGCTTTCGGCACCTATGCCCGAAAGGTTGTTGCGCGGACCCTGCTGACGGCGGGTGCCAAGGCCGGTGTGTGGCTTGCGCAGCCCCGTCACGTTGTTGGCCACCAGGAGGGGCTTGCCCTGCTGACGGACGGTGACCGAGCGGAGGGTGAATCCGTTCACATCGTCGGCCACTATGACGGGGCGGTAGTCGGAATCCTGCACACGGAGGGTGACGTTGTCGAGCGTTATGCTGTCGGCATGGCGGAGGTAGAGCCCCCAGGCGGGCAGTTCTTTCCACATGGAGAATTCGGGGTAGCGGCGTTCCCATTCGGGTATGGCGGCGAGCTGGGTGGGTGTGGAGCCGCGGTAGGCGTAGGCGGTGTCGGCACGGCCGGGAAAGACTATCTCGGCGTTTTGTATGGTTACATTCTGTATGCGCATGCCAGGGGTGCCGGTGATGACGGCGGGCGATATGTTGCGCGGCTGGTCCTCTACCGGGCCTTCGTAGCGGTAGCCGGCATCGGGTTTTTCGTAGGGTACCTCGGCATAGAGGTTTTTTATCAGTATGTTGCGGAGGATGGCCTGCTGGGCGGGATTGCTGTTGCGCGAGGCCAGGCGCAGGAAGAAGGGGTTGCCCGTGTGGATGCTGCGCAGGCTGTCGACCACTATGTCCTCAATCACTGCCCCGTCCACACTGGCTACGGTGAAGGCGCTGCGGTAGGTGTCGTGGATGTGGATGTTGCGGAAGCGGAAGTGGCGGAAGACACCGCGGGTGACGGTGCCGAACTTGATGCCGTTGGCGCTGCTGCGGCCTGTGCAGTTCTCGACGAGGACGTTTTCGGAGAGGCCCTCCTTGCTGTGGCTCTTGAAGCAGAAGGCGTCGTCGGCGGCATCGACGGTGCAGTTGCGGATAACCACGTCGCTGCAGTCGACGATGTCGATTCCGTCATTGTTCCAATAGCTTTTGCTGTCAACTGTCTGGTTCTCTATCAGCACGTGGCGGCATTGGTCGTACTGTTGGTTCCAGCTGGCGGGGTTGCGGAGGGTGATGCCCCGGACGGTGACGTTGTCGCATTCGCGGAAGTGGATGTTTTCGGGGCGGTTGGTTTCGTTGGGACGGTCGTACTTGAGCGGGTCGTCAATCAGTCCGGCGTGGATGAGCGACACGGTGTTGTTGGCCACTTCGTAGCCACGGCAGTCGATGGTGCCGGAGCCGGTGATGCCTATGTCGTGCTGACGGACGGCAAAGAGGAGGGCGGTCCAGCGGCAGTAGGGGTCCTTGACATAGTCGAAGGGGTTGAGCGAGCCCAGGAGGACAGCCCCGCTGTCGAGGTGTAGGGTCACGCCGCTTTTGAGGTAGAGGGTTCCCGTAACATACTGTCCTGCGGTGAAGCGCACCGTTTGGGGCTTGCCGCAACGGCTGTAGCGTTGGGCGGTGCTGTCGATGGCGGCCTGCAGGCAGCGGGTGTTGAGGGTTTGCCCGTCGGCACGGGCTCCGAAGAGGGTGGCGCTGACGGTGTCGGCAGGCGGTTGGGGGGCAGGTTCCTCGTATATGGTGTCGAGAAAGAGGCCCACACGGTTGATGACAGGGCAGGCACGCGAGTCCTCGAACACGAGGCGCACGCCGCGCGCGGTGCAGCGCGGGGTGAGGAGTATGCGTTTGTAACCTATGGTGGTGGCGTGGGCAAGGGTGGTCCAGCCGGTGGTGGCGGACGCGGGGTCGGCTTGGGTTACCTCCACACGGAATGATGCCACGCGCTGGCCAAGGGGTATGTACTCGGAGAGCATGACCCGGTTGAAACAGACGGGACGGCCAAAGGAGAGGGTGAGCGACGGGGTGAGGCAGGTGTCGGGAACTGCCCAGTAGGTGTGATAATTGGTGTCGAGCACATTGGCTGGGGCATAAGCGTTTCCGCGACAATGGGTGGCGGATACTGTGGCTTGGGCGGCAAGGTCGCGGCGGAAGATGCTGTGGAGGGCAGCGCGGAATTCGAGCAGCCGCAGCGAGTCGGCGGCGGGGATAAGGCCACGGGTGTCGGGCGGCACGTTGAGCAGAAGGAGCGAGTTGCGTCCGACGCTGGTGTAGTAGATGCTTAGCAGCTGCTGCAGGGTTTTGGGGTGTTCGTCGGCATGGTAGAACCAGCCGGGACGGATGGATACGTCGGTTTCGGCCGGGAGCCATGCGGCACCGTCGGGCTGGCCGTGGTTCAGCACGTCGAGGGGTGGCGCACCGGCACCGGGGGTATGGCCAGCGGTGTCGAGGCGTGACCAGCAGGTTGTGCCGTTTACGCCCTGTTCGTTGCCCATCCAGTGGCAGCCGGGGCCTACGTCGCTGAAGATGACCGCCCCGGGTTGCAGTGCGGCCACCGTGGAGTTGAAGAGTGGCCAGTCGTATTGCTGTTGGCGCCCCGTAGGGCCTTCGCCGTTGGCTCCGTCGAACCATTGCTCGAAGATGGGGCCGTAGTGGCTAAGGGCATGCTGCAGGGTTTGGCGGAAGGTTTGGTTGTAGGCGGGTGTGCCGTAGTCGGGGGCGTGGCGGTCCCAGGGGGAGATGTAGACTCCCATTTTTAGACCCCCCTCGCGGCAGGCGTGGGAGAGGTCGCGCAACACGTCGCCCTTGCCGTCAAGCCATTTGCTTTGCGCCACAGTGTGGGTGCTGGCGGGGTTAGGCCACAGGCAGAAGCCGTCGTGATGCTTGGCGGTGATGATGATGCCTTTGAATCCCGCCCCTTTTGCGACGGCAACCCATTGGCGGCAGTCGAGGGCAGTGGGGTTGAAGGTGTCTTCGGGTTCAGTTCCCTCGCCCCATTCAAGGCCGGAGAAGGTGTTGGGGCCGAAGTGGCAGAACATGTTGGTCTCCATACGCTGCCACCGCAGCTGGACCTGCGACGGGCAAGGGCCATAGGGTGCGGGAGGCTTGACTGTGGCACAACCCCACACTAACAGAGGCAGCAGAAGAAGGGGGAGGCGTTTCATTCGGCGGGGGGTGGCGGGGTGTGCCGTTTGCTGTCGGTGCGTTGTTGGAAGCGCTCGTTGTCGACAATGAAGCGTTCGTGTTTCCCCTCGCCTATGAGGCCGCAGGGGTCGTAGGCTTTGACAGAGAAGAGCAGCCTCCGGCGGTCGACATCGATGAGTTCGCTGTCGCACCACACATCCATGCCGACGGGTGTGGCTGAGCAGTGCGACACGTCGATATGTGTGCCGACGGTGCTTTGGCCTGCGGGCAACAGCGGGGCGACGCTGTCGGCGCATGTCTTTTCCATCAGGGCTATCATCATGGGCGTGGCAAACACCTGGGCCAGGCCGCTACCTACGCGGTCGGCGGTCATCTGGTCGGTGACGGTTTGCCTCAGTTGGTTCTTTATGCCTGGGTTTATCATAATAATAATGTGGGAATGCGTTAGTCTTATTCACTCATTCAGGCATTCGTGTTAGTGTCCGTAGTCGGAGAGGAATTTGATGCGCATGAGGCGTATTTCCTCGTGGGTGTAGTCCTCGTCGTCTTCAAACTCTTCGTAGGCTTGTTCGAGCGCCTGTTGCATGTCGTTGGTTTCGGACTGTCGCCAGTAGTCCATGAGCACTTCCTGGTGTTCGGCCTCGATGTTTTCGTCGATATAGTAGTCTATGTTGAGTTTGGTGCCGGATGAGATGATGCGTTCCATCTCGGCCAGCAGCTCGTCGAGTGTGAGGCCTTTGCCACTTGCTATGTCGTCGAGCGATTTGCGGCGGTCGATGGCCTGGATGATGTAGATTTTGTTTTCGGAGCGTCGGGCAGCGGAGTGAATGACGATGTCCTGGGGACGGGTGATGTCGTTCTCCTCTACATAGTTTTTGATGAGTTCCACGAATGGGGGGCCGTACTTCTGCGCTTTGGCGATGCCCACGCCGACGCAGCGGCTGAGCTCTTCGACGGTGCAGGGGTATTGTATGGTCATGTCGGCCAAGGAGCGGTCCTCGAAGATGACATGCAGAGGGAGTTTCTTGTGCTGGGCTATGGAGCGAAGCAGGCTGCGCAGCTGGTTGTAGAGTTCCTCGTCGGCGGCCACGCTGGCAGACATGGGCGGCGGGGTTTCGAGGTCTTCGGCTGTGGCGTTGCTGTAGTCGTGGTCGCAGGCGACGGTGATGTCGTACGGTTTTTTGATAAACTTGTGTCCAGCAGGGGTGAGCTTGAGTACCCCATACATCTCTATCTCTTTGGTGACCAGCTTTTCGAATACTGCCTGACGGAGTACGGCTTTCCAAAAAAGGACGTCGTGGTCGCTACCCTGCCCCCATTGTTCCAGTTGGTCCTGGTGGTAGATTTTGGTGTTGCTGTTTTTGCGGCCAAGCATCACGTCGATGATGTCGCGCGCCTTGAAAGCCTGCTTGGTGGCCAGGATGGTTTCGAGGGCATATTGCATCTCCTCGCGGGCTGGCACGCGGGGTTTGGGATGCAGGCAGTTGTCACAGCATCCGCAATTGGGTTCGTTGTAGTCTTCGCCAAAGTAGCGCAGCAGATTCAGGCGGCGGCAGACCGACGATTCGGCATAGCTCACCACCTCCTGCACCAACTGGTTGGCCAGCTCCTGCTCGGTGATATTCTTGTCGGTAAAGAATTTGTAGAGTTTCTCCACATCGTGCTCGGAGTAGAAGGCGATGCACTGGCCCTCACCCCCGTCGCGGCCGGCACGGCCAGTCTCCTGGTAGTAGCCTTCGAGGCTTTTGGGTATGTCGTGGTGGATGACAAATCGCACGTCGGGTTTGTCGATGCCCATGCCAAAGGCAATGGTTGCCACAATGACATCGACCTCTTCCATAAGGAATTTGTCCTGATTCTCGGTTCGTACCTTGTTGTCTAACCCCGCATGGTAGGGCAGTGCCTTGATGCCGTTGAGTTGCAGCAGTTCGGCCAGGTCTTCCACTTTTTTGCGCGTCAGGCAGTAGATGATGCCGCTTTTGCCTTCGTTCTGGCGCACGAACTTTACAATCTCTTTGTGCAGTTCGATGGTCTCGGCGGGTTTGGGCCGCACTTCGTAGTAGAGGTTTGGCCGGTTGAAGGAGGAGATGAAGAGGCGCGCCTGCTCCATGCGCAGGTTTTTGATGATGTCCTGCTGCACCTTTGGGGTGGCAGAGGCGGTGAGTGCCAAGATGGGCACATGGGTGTTTATGTCATCGACGGCGGCGCGGAGACGGCGGTATTCGGGTCGGAAGTCGTGTCCCCACTCGGAGATACAGTGAGCCTCGTCGATGGCAAAAAACGAGATGGGGAGTTGTTTGAGGAATTCAACGGTCTCCTCTTTCGACAGGGTCTCGGGTGCAACATAAAGCAGCTTGGTGCCGCCCTTGAGCAGGTCGTCCTTTACCTCGCGGGTCTGCACCTTGGACAACGAGGAGTTAAGGAAATGCGCTACGCATTCGCGTCCGGCAGTGTAGCGCACCGCATCTACCTGGTTTTTCATAAGCGCAATAAGCGGGGAAACCACAATGGCGGTGCCGCTACTTATCATGGCAGGCAACTGGTAGCAGAGCGATTTGCCGCCGCCGGTAGGCATAATGACAAATGTGTCGTGCCCCTGCAAGACACTGTCAATGATAGCCTCTTGGTCGCCCTTGAAATGGTCGAAGCCGAAAATCTCTTTTAAATGTGACTGCAAATCCGTCATAATTCAAAAAAAAGGTGTACTTTTGCAATTCAAAGATAGCATTTTTTCTTCAATTAGCAAAAAAAAAACGGCATTGAAAACTCCACAAGAACTACAGAATATTGCAATAGAAGTAATTGCAGATGAAAAAAAAGCTGTTGAAAGTCTGTCAGACCGCATCAACAACAGCTTTTCCGAGGCGGTGGAAACTATTTTTTGCACGAACGGCCGCGTCATAGTCACTGGTATCGGGAAAAGTGCCAACATAGCATCCAAGATTGTCTCCACCCTCAACAGCACCGGCACTCCGGCTCTCTTTATGCACGCCGCCGACGCCATCCACGGAGACCTGGGCATGATTCAGCCAGGCGATGTGGTGGTCTGCCTGTCCAAAAGCGGCAACACCCCAGAGATAAAGGTTCTTATCCCTTTGGTAAAGAACTTCGGCAACAAGCTCATCGCTATTGTCGGCAATACCGACTCATTTCTGGCTCGGGAGGCCGACATCGTGTTGGATGTGACCGTCCATCACGAGGCATGCCCCAACAATCTGGCACCTACCAGCAGCACCACCGCACAATTGGTGATGGGCGATGCACTGGCTGTGGCACTGATGGCTTGTCGGGGATTCACAGCACGCGACTTTGCCAGATTCCACCCCGGCGGAGCCTTGGGCAAGCAGCTCTACATGCGTGTAAGCGACCTCTATGTGCAGAATGAACGCCCACGCGTGGCACCCGACACCCCGGTGCGCGACACCATCCTCGAAATGACTTCGCGCCGACTGGGCTGCGCCGTGGTAGCCACCGAGACGGAGGGAGGACTGAGGGTCGAAGGTATCGTCACCGACGGTGACTTGCGCCGCATGATGAGAGCCAATCCCTCATTCGACACCCTCACCGCAGCCGACATCATGACACGTAACCCCAAATGCATTGCCGACAGCGAATATGCCGTCAACGCACTGCACCTTATGCGCACACACAGCATCACACAACTTGTGGTGGTCGACGCCCAAGGACACTACCTTGGCGTGCTCCACCTGCATGACATACTCCGCGAAGGAATCATCTGACACGTATGAATGCGTTAATGATTGAATTATTGTTTGAATAACACGTTCCCACAATAAAAATATATGCAACTCAGAACAGAAAACGTTGTGAAAATATACCGCTCACGCACCGTGGTGAAAGAGGTGAGCGTAAGCGTAAGCCAAGGCGAGATAGTAGGACTCCTCGGACCCAACGGTGCAGGCAAGACCACTACATTCTATATGATAGTCGGCATCATCAAACCTTACTCCGGAAAGGTTTATCTCGACGATATGGAAATCACCAAAATGCCCATGTACCGCCGCGCACAGCTTGGCGTGGGCTATCTGGCTCAAGAAGCCTCCGTATTCCGCCACATGTCAGTCGAAGACAATATCATGTCCATCCTTGAATTCCGCAAAGATCTCGACCCCGCTGGGCGACAAGCAAAACTGGAGTCGCTCATATCCGAGTTCGGCCTCGAAAAAATACGACGCAGCAAAGGCATACAGCTCTCCGGTGGTGAACGCCGCCGCACCGAGATTGCCCGCGCACTGGCCAACGACCCCAAATTCCTTCTCCTCGACGAGCCCTTCGCCGGCGTAGATCCTATTGCAGTACAGGATATTCAGGATATCGTTGCGCACCTCAAGGACCGCAACATCGGCATCCTCATCACAGACCACAATGTCCACGAAACCCTCTCCATCACTGACCGCGCCTACCTCCTCTACGAAGGCACCGTCCTCCACCACGGCACCCCCGAAGAGATGGCCGCCGACCCCGACGTGCGCGAGAAATATCTCGGCCGCGACTTCGAACTACGCCGCGCCACCACCCGCGCCCTCAACGATGAATCAGCCAAAAGCACGGAAGGTGTCAGTGGACGGGATTAATACTTTGAGGTTGCCTGAAAAGACGGCAGGATTACCGATGAGGGTTTAGTTGATTGGGCATGAAATGGGTGTGTCGCTGATGTCACAGCCACGGTTGTGCGCCAACCATAGCAAGGCATAGCTGCATGTTGCAGTAACGTGTCTGCCTCTTCGCTCTATTTCCTCCACCGCACGACGTACCAGTTCCGAAGCAATCCCCTGCCCGCGTAGCCTGCTGTCAACATAGGTGTGGTTGATGTTGAAAGTGTTCTCCCCCGTCATTGGGAACGTCACTTCTCCAACCTCCTCGCCATCCGCAATGGCGACAATTTTGTTCCTATAGGTGATATATTCCATATTGGCGGTTATTGTATGCATTTACTATATCTGTTCTTTTAAAATGTCGTTGCTGTAAATTGTTTGCGTTCTATGAAGTTATTGGATGGATTTATAGGGGCAGGTCGGACAGTTTATTTCTCTTGCTCATAATAATAGGAGTAGTCTATGCCTTTCATGAATATCTCCCGGTCATTGATACGGTCGGTCAGAGCCTGTTTCAGTAGTATGCGTATCTTGCTGCTGTCTGTGTGGCTTGCAATCATAGCATCAAGGTATTCTTGCTTGTCTATTTTGCTCCAATCCACACACAATTTCAGACGTTTCTTGAAAATCAAATCAAGCCAGATGCGGGTCGAACGGCCATTGCCTTCCATGAAAGGGTGAGCAGCATTCATCTCCACATATTTATCGACAATCTGGTCGAAAGTTGTCTCCGGCATTTGCTCCACAGTTTTAAGATAGCTATGCAAATGCTCCGCCAAACAGAACAGGGTATTGCCTTTGGCAATTGTCTTGGTGCGTATCTTGCCGGCAAAGTCGTAGAGGCCGCCAAAGAGGTAGGCGTGAATTTGTTGTAGGCATTCGACTGTGCCAGGTTTCATGCTGTCAAGCAAGCCGCTCTCCGCAAGTGTATATGCTTTCTTCTTGCTCTGTCCGTCTATGGTATTGTCACTATAAATAAACCAATTGAGGAAAGCGTTTGCGCGGTTATTGGGATAGTTTTGTGCCAACGTCTGTACAGCTTCGGCATCAAGGGCATCTGCGGCACGCTGTTTACCGTCTGGCGCCTGAAACTTGAACTGGTTAGTGACACTAACCAGTTGGATGCCCTCTTTGGCCATCTTGCCTTTCAGGTATTTCCAATAATTTCGGCTCTTGTTGTAGTCCTCCTCATCGTTGATAGCCCGCACAATATCCGTAGCCGAAAACCACCATTTGGTGTTCTCTTCGTCCCAAACGGCACGCACTTCATGGTCATTATAAAAACGTATAGATTTCTTGGTGGTCATATTTCGTTACTTTTTTATTCTCCTGTAAGGTATACCTTTAATATCTCGGTGACTCAGATGCGGAAGGCCGTTGCCTGATGGGAGTTGACGCGATAGCCGACAGCGATAACAGCGTCAAGATTATAGAAATCAACGAATCGCTTTACCTGATGGCCTCCTTCCTGTTGAACTTGTTCCATTTTGGAACAAGTTGCCTCTTTATTCAGTTCCTGTTCTTGGTTGATGTTTCCCAAATGCTTCGTTATAGCCTGAGTATTCACGCCAAATAGCTCCGCCATAGCTTTCTGTGTCAGCCAGAAGGTCTCATTGTTGTAGTAAACGTTGACACATACATTGCTATCGTCGTTCTGATAGAGGACGATGCTATGCTGGGTTTGTTGTATTTCTTTTTTCTTCATAATTGCTGCGTGTTTTGTTTACAATCTATGGGGAAACAGCTTGTACATAATAGCATTTTTATCTCTTTTTCTATGTCAAGGTCTTCTGTCAGTTCTCGTTTGAATTCTATGCGGTTGGTTTCTGTCATATTTGATAATCTTTGCTGTTTTACATTGCCTATATCTGTTTTATTTGGGCAGATTGAAGGCATATTGTGCTGGTAGTATATCTTTTTTTGCCTTACTATAATCGTAATTTTATCTATGGGGTTTGCTGAGCATCTTATATTCTGGAGAGGAATAGTCAATGTACATATCGTATTCCCTTATGCCATGATTCTGCGCAATGGTATGCAGTTTCTCCTTGTCTTCCTTCGCAATGCGTTGTCCATAGTAAATAGCAGTGGGTTTTATATGTATTACCGAAGGCTCGTTACTTGTAAAAGCCCGTATGGTAGAATCAATCATACGCCACTCTTTCTCATATTCCCATTGCCTGGACTTATGCAATGCAATTTTCATACTTGACAGCATATCGGGTATGGGGGAATGTATTCCTATCATTCCGAGAAAAGCCCATGCCATATATATCGAAACGTCAAGACGTTCTTCATTGTAAATCACAGGATATATTCCCACATTTTTTATAGGGTGTACGAGTGTGTCTCTCAAATTGTATTCTAATGCAAACCCTTGATGGTTTTGTGCATAATGGCTCCACATAACGACAGATTCTATACTCTCACAAAAACAGGCTATGGTTTGGAACCTTTTACTGTATTCTGCCAATAGTGGGAAATAGAGGTCGATTAGCGACAGCATCTGATCTCTGCTTGCCTCAATGTATTGTTTTACCGAATCATCATTATCTGGTACGGACATCAGGCTGTTTTTTAATGCATCTATTATATCTTGTGGTAGTAATTGTTTTGCTTCATCGGGGAAATCACCACCTTGTCCAAAGAAAACCTTCAGTTGTTTTATGTTTTCATACGTCATAAATGATGCTGTCGACTGCTTGATTCCCTCTTTGTCATATCTGACCATGGTGTCATAGGGATCGTTGAATTTATCTGCTGTTACGGCATATAGGTCGTTTTTCTTAAAGGCATCGATTTGCCTTTTGTTGCAAGACCGGAAACGGAAAAGACTCCTCGGCATCATTTGGGTTATCGCTTCTGAAATAGGAGCAAGTATTCCCATTAAATCATTCTGAGGTGTTCCTCCAGGTATAATTATAGATTGTAGCCTTTTCTCGAATTCTAATCTATCCATTTCCCATTAGATGTTTGAAACCACGCTCTTTTATAGAACAATCTATTTAACAATCTCGATTTTCCACCCTAGATTCAATGACTCGTTGATTTTGTCTAGCATTTTCTTTTTGTCCTTCGTGCTGCTGTGGGTGAGAACGTAAAGGCCTGGGGCTGCTTCACGTTGGGCACGACCGTATTTTTTATCTTTGGTTGTTGCTACAATATTTATGCGGCAAAATTTCAAGCCAAGTTCTCTTACCTTTACCAATCCTGCCTCGACAATAGCTGACGTAAACGTTGTTGCTGCATCGTGTTCTTGCAGTATTGTTCCGTCTTTTCTATAAATGCAGAGACCTGTCTTGGGTGCAATATTTGTGGAGCGGTTTTTCCGTGGTCCAAATTCTTTGTGTTCCACCTCGGGGTCGGCCTCCAAACGTTTAGCATCAATAAGTGCCGAGATATTGGTCTTGCGAGAGAGTGCCACGCTGATAGGCTCTCCTGGGTGGTAATCCACCACCAGAACCAATTCCCGTTGCACTTGTTTAAGTGCAGGTGCTATGGTTTCCTTAACCACTGGGAGAATCTCCTTCTTGATGATGTTCTCCTCCAGTTCGCTTACTTGTTTCTCCAAGTCTTCATTCAGCGAGAGACCTTCCTTGCGCAATGTTTCCATTGCCTTGTACAAATCGCTAAGACGTGACATATTATTTGCTATTTGATGATTCGTATTCTTCTCTAGTTATTGGTGTTTCGGGGTCGACGATGAGGACTTCGTCGTAGGTTAGGCCGTAAAGGTGATATACATGTTTGTCAATCTCGGACATTTGATTTATGCAATCAAATGATGGAATACTTTTCATTCCTTCAATTATACAGGAAACATATTCTTCAATGAATTTTACACTATTCTTGCATGGATTTTTAGGCAGAGGGAACTCTCTTAATTTAGTGACACCCACATCAACACCAACTCCTCTATGTTTAGCGTTTTGCCAAAACCAATAGTATGCAAATTTAGAGTTGAGAATACCTAACAAGTAGTTTAAGGAAAACTCCTTTGTTTTTGCATTGATGACATTGTATGACATACCCACAAAATACGATCTATCGTCGTATGCGAACGATGGTGTGTCAAACATTGAGGGGCCAATTATTTTAGAACACATAAAAGCATTTTTATTACGAGGCCTATGAAGACCATAGGGGCCATTACTGGAAGTGATATAATTACGCATTTTATCAAGATGTGACTTGATATTTGAATAATCACCGTTTACATTTTGAGAAATAAGTCTCCGTGCTTTTTCGTCAGAATATATAAGGTATTGACATTTTGACTCATCTACAAAAAATTTGCCGACTGCACCATCTCCTAAATATTTATATATTAACTCCTTTTCTTCGGGGGTAAGATTCATGGCATTCACCTCACCTTTCGTCAAGACAAAAACACCGTCACCAACTTTTATTATTTGACTAGGATACCTTGAAAGAGCTTTTGTTGATATTTTTGCATTAGCTTCAACTACGCCTTGTGTTACCGAAAAGTAATCGTCCAATCCACAACAATCTATACGAATACTTAATTCTCCATCTTCGACATTTATTTCATTTTCGCTACTAATGACCATATTATTTGAAATAAATCGTTCCTTATCCCATTGTCCTCGAATAATATTTTCAACATCATTACTCACTTTTCTATATAAACACTCTTGGATTGCAAGATGCTTCCCTAACAATGAAATCATATGTAATCCCACGACTGCATCAAAAACTTTCAAATTACCAAAATCAACAATCTCGATAAAATTTGCAGCATCTTTTACATGTTGTATAATTTTTTTGGCGCCTGTGCTTTTTATCCAGTACCGTGACGTTATAAAACAGATTACTGCTTTGTTTGTTCCTATTTCCAATGCTTTGTGTAGAAAATAGTACCAAAAATCCATCTTCCCTGAATGATATTTTTTTCCCCATTCGGAGGATATTACAGGAAGGAAAAAGGTCTTATTATCCCGTTCCTTAATGTATGGAGGATTTGCAATAATGATATCAAATCCGCCATCAATACCAAACATCCAATTAGGGTCAAAGAACTTGGCGGCTTTGTTTTGGTCAAACATATCCCAATCCAATAGCATCAGATGGTCTTCTTCACTTACAGCCCGCAATCGTTTCAGCTCTTCAACCATTCGGACACGTAGCTGTGCTACGCGGTCTTTGTATTTCCTTTTGGTCTTTACTGTTTTTGCCCCAAAGATTTTGTGCTTCGCCAATTTCATTTCGTCCTGCATCCGCTTAATGTCATCGGTGACAAACAAGTTGGTCTGGTTATGAAGGCCTATCAGCGTATTGGCTGCAACAAACTTGGCTTCGAGGTTTGGGAGCGGGCGGATGCCGAAGTTGTCAACAGGGTTGTCGTTGGTCTTCTGGTCAACCACCAGCGAGATAAAGAAGCGAAGCTTGCTTATTTGGATGGCGATAGGCTGGATGTCAACACCATAGATGCAGTTTTCTATCAAATATAGTTTGCGGGCGTAGTCGGGACGGTTGACATTCTCATTGAAACTTCGCTCTATATCAGCCACCATCTCTTTGCGTTCCTCGGCTGTAGCATTGAGGTAGGCCTCTGAGGTCTCGCTGATGGCATTTTTGACCATCATCTCTTTCCATTCCTTGTTATCCGGGTCAATCCGGTTGAGGATATGGACCATCTGCTGCAACATGCCCATAGGGAAGGCTCCGGAGCCACAGGCGGGGTCGAGCACCTTGCACTGGTAGATGGATTGCAGGATGGCTTTGCGTTGCTCGTCGGTGAGGTTGGGTTCTTCGTCGGTGTATTGTATTAGCTTGCGGTATTCCGTTTCGAGGTTGTCGCCGACGGTGCGTTTCAGGTGCGCCACAATGCTCTCGTCGACCATATACTGCACAATCTCACGCGGGGTGTAGAACGAACCTGTCTGCTTGCGGGCGGTGGTCTGCGTCTCGGGGTTGTAGGAGGCCAGCAGATTCTCGAATACTTTACCCAGCAACTCCGGGTCGAGTGACACATCCTGGTCGAAAGGTGTGTTTTCCTCGACGGTGAAGTTGTAACGCTTCAGGATGTCGATGATACCACGGGCACTGACCTTCTTCTTCCTTTTGTCGCCATACCATTCGGAGAGGTCGATATTACGGCCTACATCCTCTCCAAAGAAAAGATAGTCGGGCACTATCAGCTGTTTGGCAATCTCTTCGCGGTCGGTGAAAGCATCGAAATATTTGCCATTGTCCTTGTCATCGAGGCAGTCGAAAAGACCGCCGTTGAGGAAGGGAACATACTTGTTGGCCAAATCGACGAACAACTTAGGGTCAATAAACAGCTCTTCATGCCGCATCAACTTGTTGTTGTCGTAATCTCCACGACTTTTGCGGAAACGACGCTCGGAGACAGTATCTTTGCCCTGGGGAGTAATCGGGCTATTGAGCATAGCGAAGAAGAGGTTCTGAAGGATGCCCTTATAGTAATAGCTATTGTCGGCTTTACCGAAAAGGGTAACCTCGGCATTGGGGGTAAAACTCTTCAACAGGTAATCGCTAATGTATTTTTCGTCGAAAAACTCATCGGGTACCAGATGCCGCTGCTTGATAAACCATACAAAGATAAGGCGGGTGATGAGACGTATCATCGCCTCGGAGTTATATGCCTCATTGTCTGCTTTATCATCCAAGACGTTGGGGAACCTGACCACCTTGACTGCCCAAGCATACCAGTCGGAAAGCTCTTGATAGAAGGCCTTTGTCAGCACCTCGACAGAGAAGCGGCTACGCAGGTCTTCGATGCTGACCACACGTCCGGCCTCGTTGAGATACTTGTTGGGAGTATGATAGGATATACCTTCGCCGAGATAATAGGAGTAGCGGTGAGGGTTGGAGAAGGTGCGTTGCACTTTTGCGGAGCCTTCCTTTTGTTCGAGAGTAATCTCGATAAGGGAGAAACGATAGTTGCTGTTGTCATCCTGCGGGACAAAGAAAACCAACGCCCGCTCACAAAACTCGTCGGCAAGCATACGGAAAGCCTCTTTGGTCAATCCCACACGGGCATCGCTCACAGAAGAATGCAGCACCTCGAAAACCACAAGCTCCAACGAATTGCATTCACCCAGTCGTGTCACTTGCTGCGTGTATTGGAATTGCTTTGGGTTGGTAAGTGGAGTTTCCTCCTGAATATAGTCTTCGGGGAGGAAAGTTGTCCTGAGGAACTTTACCAGTTCATTGCGGTTGTATGCTTTATTGAATTCCATGATTTCTATTTGTTTTTGACGGCGGTATATTTCTGGTTAGGATGGTTCAACATTTCGGGGATAGTGTAAAAAAGCCTTTTTTGTTTGATTAA
>Ga0310697_10000792_pt1 | contig 40220 bp, 40 predicted proteins | sample 172DNAGHGlowgp2_FD_203883 | JGI IMG/M metagenome (GOLD analysis project Ga0310697, IMG submission 203883) | Sheep rumen microbial communities from Palmerston North, Manawatu-Wanganui, New Zealand - 1728 DNA GHGlow gp2 (v2) (version 2) | ecosystem: Host-associated > Mammals > Digestive system >...
TCATATAGGCGCCGAGGTTGACCAGCAGTTCGTACTTCACACGCTGGTTAATCAGAGGGAAATGGCCGTAGTCGATAACCAAGCCACCCAGCGACGTACCGCCTCCCGAAATGTACTTCGTACTCGACACCACCTCAAAGTCAACGCCCAAGTCCTTCAGCGACGTCTCTGTAAATGGTATGATGGTAGAGTCGGCTATCACGGGTACTCCCTTACGGTGGGCAATGTCTGCAATGCCCTTCAGGTCGGCTACCTCCAACTGCGGATTGGTCACTATTTCCAGAAACACACAGGCGGTCTGTTCATCGACGGCTGCCTCTACCGCCTCCAGGTCGGTGAGGTCACGCAGGCGGGGTTTCACACCGAATCGCAAGAGTGTATTGCTGATGAGCGCCAGCGTATTACCGAAGAGATGACGCGATGTGACGACATTCCTTCCCTGTGCACTGACCGCCAGCAACACATTGCTGATAGCCGCCATGCCAGAATTGTAGGCTGTCACATGCGCCGCACCGGTCAGAGCCTTGACACGTTGCTCGAAGTTCGTCACCGTGGGATTACCCATCCGTGCATAGTCAGGAGCCTTGATACGGTTGCAGAAAGCATCGCTCATGGTCTGGGCATCCTGAAACTCGAATGCTACATTATTATATATGGGAACCGACAAGGCACCATAGGCATCGGGACGGACGTAAGGGGTATGGACTGCTATTGTATGCTTCTTCATATTTGTCACTTTTTCTGGTTGCAAAGGTACGGAGAAAAGAAATATCCTCCAAATTCTCCTAAGAATTCAGAGGATATCCCTAAAAATGATAAATACATACAATCTTTATTCCAAACCCCGTTCTTTATCCAAGGCTTTTTAGAATAATATTCTTGCTTACTTGACTACGACCTTTTGCCGTTCATGATATAGATGCCACGCTGTTGGGAAGTCCGAACTCCCACACCGTCGTCACGGTGGCATCGCCCAGGTCTTCCTCGTTCAACACGTAATTTGCAATCTATATCGCCTGCAAAAATAACCAATTCACGACATAGCCAAGAATATAACAAAAAAAAAATCGCCAAACGATTTGACGATTCTTTTGTTGGGGTACCCGGACTCGAACCAGGAAAGGCAGGACCAGAATCTGCAGTGTTACCATTACACCATACCCCAATGCCTTTTGCAAAAACAGCTCCTTGCCGATTTGCGGATGCAAAGGTAGTACATTTTTCCGAATCAGCAAAAAAAAACGGAAGAAAATTATAAAAAAGCGCAAAATTTTCACTTTTATATCAGTTTTACAAGAAAAATGCTGTATCTTTGTGCGTCAAATTACACATTATTTATATTAATGGAACAAACAAGACAGTTAGTAGATACCATCGTCAAGGGAATACAAGAGAAAAAGGGACAGAACATCGTAGTGGCTGACCTCAGCAACATTGAGGGAAGCATCTGTAAATATTTTGTTATCAGCCAAGGCAACTCTCCGGCTCAGGTGGAGGCTATCACCGAGTCGGTAGGCGACTTCGCCCGCAAGGAACTGAGTGAGAAGCCGACGGCAGTGGCAGGACTGGAGAATGCCCAGTGGGTGGCAATGGACTTTGCCGACGTGCTGGTTCACATCTTCCTGCCCGACGTTCGTGAGTTCTACGATTTGGAACACCTGTGGGCCGATGCCCAACTGACGCAAGTGCCCGACCTGGACTGATGGTGAGTGGTGAATAGGAATTTCAATCATTAAGAGAATGGAAAACAACAATAACGAAAACAATAACCAGCCGAAGATGAACATGCCTAAATTCAATATGAATTGGATTTATGCCATAGTCATTGCTATTCTCATCGGCCTGTATATGACTGGTGGAACCGACAGCAGCGCCACCAAGAAACAAGTAGCTTACTCGAAGTTCAAGGATATGGTGACGGCTGGCTACGCCAAGAAGATTGTCATCAACAAGAACCAGAGCGAGCTCTACATGTATGTTAAGCCCGAGAAGGTGCGCGAGGTATTCAAACAGAGCGTTCAGCAGACGGGAACCGAGCCGTTCGTTACCGTTGAGATTGGCTCGGTTGACCAGACGGAGCAGTTCATCAGTCAGATGCGTGCCGACAAGAAATTCACGGGCGACTTCAGCTACGAGAACCGCAACAGCAACGAGGTGTTCAACTTCCTGCTATACAACATTCTGCCTATTGTGGCCATTGTGGCCGTATGGATTTTCTTCATGCGACGCATGGGAGGCGGCGGCAGCATGGGCGGCGGCATCTTCAATGTGGGCAAGAGCCGTGCGAAGATGTACGAGAACGGCGGCAACCTGCAGATTACGTTCAAGGACGTGGCAGGTCAGGCTGGTGCCAAGCAAGAGATGCAGGAGATTGTGGATTTTCTGAAGAACCCGCAGAAATATACCGAACTGGGCGGTAAGATTCCCAAGGGCGCACTGCTCGTAGGTCCTCCGGGAACGGGTAAGACGCTGATGGCCAAGGCCGTAGCCGGCGAGGCCGGTGTGCCGTTCTTCTCTATGTCAGGTTCCGACTTTGTGGAGATGTTCGTCGGCGTAGGTGCCAGCCGTGTGCGAGACCTGTTCCAGCAGGCCAAGCAGAAGGCTCCATGCATCATCTTCATTGACGAGATAGACGCCGTGGGACGTGCCCGCTCGAAGAACCCCGCCATGGGTGGTAACGACGAACGTGAGAACACGCTGAACGCCCTGCTGACGGAGATGGACGGCTTCGGCACGAACAGCGGCATCATCACACTGGCCGCCACCAACCGTGCCGACATGCTGGACTCTGCGTTGCTGCGTGCCGGCCGATTCGACCGTCAGATTCACGTCGATTTACCTGACCTGAACGAACGTAAAGAGGTGTTCAACGTGCACCTGAAGCCCCTGAAATTAGACGAGAATGTAGATATTGACTTCCTGGCTCGCCAGACACCGGGATTCTCGGGTGCTGACATTGCCAACGTGTGCAACGAAGCGGCCCTGATAGCTGCCCGTCACAACAAAGAGAAGGTAGGCAAGCAGGACTTTCTGGATGCCGTTGACCGCATCATAGGAGGACTGGAGAAGAAGACGAAGGTCATGACCGAGCAGGAAAAACGCTCCATAGCCATCCACGAAGCCGGGCACGCCACCATATCATGGTTCACGGAGTTTGCCAACCCGCTGGTCAAGGTGAGCATTGTGCCACGTGGTCAGGCGCTGGGTGCTGCCTGGTACCTGCCGGAGGAACGCGTGCTGCAGACCAAGGAGGCCATGCTCGACGAGATGTGTTCACTCTTAGGCGGCCGTGCTGCCGAGGAACTGTTCATCGGCCATATCTCCACCGGTGCCATGAACGACCTGGAGCGTACCACCAAGCAAGCATACGGCATGATAGCCTACGCCGGCATGAGCGACAAGCTGCCGAACATCTGCTACTACAACAACGCGGAATACCAGTTCCAGCGTCCCTACTCTGACACTACAGCAAAAATCATGGACGACGAGGTGCTGAAGATGATCAACGAGCAGTACGACCGTGCCAAGCAGATACTGACCGAGCACAAGGATGGTCACGCCCAACTGGCACAGCTGCTGGTTGACCGCGAGGTCATCTTTGCCGAGGATGTGGAGAAAATCTTCGGTCCACGTCCCTGGACCAGCCGTGCAGAGGAACTCCTGGAAGCCCAGATGCGGGCTGACGCAGAGGCTATGGCCGAGCGTCGCGAGAAGGAACTGGAGGCAGCAGCTGCCGCTTCCAAGGACTCCGAAACAACTGAAAACTCCGAGACCCCTGAGAAATAAAAAGAGTAAAGCCTATGAAGAACTTTCTCATCCGCGCCATTACAGGCATCCTGTTTGTAGCCATCGTTGTCACCTGTTTCCTTGACCCACGGGCCATGGTACTGTTGTTCGCCCTCGTCACCGGACTCACCGTCTGGGAGTTCACGGGACTGGTCAACCAACGTGGCAACGACGACGAGGCACCCGTTCACGTCACCGTCAACCGTTTCATCTGCACGGTGGCAGGTGTCTATTTCTTCTTCGCTGTAGCCTATTTCTGTAGCGACGTCTATGGCGGCAGCGCCAAGTCGATGGTGTTCATACCCTACCTGGTCACAGTGGTCTATCTGCTGGTGGCTGAACTGTACGGCAAACAGCCCGACCCCATTAACAACTGGGCCTATACCATGCTGTCACAGATGTACATCGCCCTACCCTTCTCGCTCATCAACGTGCTGGCATTTACCGCCACACCCGACGGACGCGTCATGTTCAACACCATCCTGCCACTCTCTGTCTTCGTCTGTCTCTGGCTCAACGATACGGGAGCCTACTGCGTCGGCTCGCTCTTAGGCCGTCATAAGCTGTTCCCGCGCATCTCGCCAGGCAAGTCGTGGGAAGGCAGCATCGGCGGTGGCCTGCTGGTCGTGGCATTGGCATGGGCCTACGGATGGTACGAGAACCAGCAAGGCATTGCCCTGCTCAACGAGTGGCAATGGGCCGGACTGGGCCTCGTCATCGTGGTCTTCGGCACCTGGGGCGACCTCGTGGAAAGCCTCTTCAAGCGCACCCTGGGCATCAAGGATTCGGGTAACATCCTGCCCGGTCACGGTGGCATGCTCGACCGCTTCGACTCTTCGTTGCTGGCCATTCCCGCTGCCGTCATCTACCTTTATACACTCACGCTGTTTTAAAAGTCAGAGGAAGTTAGAGGAAGTTAGAGGAAACATCAGAATATAAAGATTATGATTACCACCATTAATAAAAGACTTCTGATAGGTTTGTCATTTATCATTTGTCAGTTAGCATTTAGCAGCGCAACAGCGCAAGAGGCTCCCGTGAAGCGATGGGGACAGCTGCAAGTCATCGGCACACAGCTCTGCGACCAACAGGGACAACCCGTCACCCTGCGCGGCATCAGCCTCGGGTGGCATAACCTTTGGCCACGTTTCTACAACAAGAAGGCTGTCCGCACGCTGCATCGCGACTGGCATGCCAACGTTGTACGCGCTGCCATGGGCATCATGATTGAGGACAACTATCTGGAAAACCCCGAGTTTGCCATGCAATGCATGACACCGGTCATCGAGGCTGCCATCAAGGAAGACGTTTATGTCATCATCGACTGGCACTCCCATAAGCTCCTGACTGCCGAAGCTACCAAGTTCTTTGGCGAGATGGCCAAGAAGTACGGCAAGCATCCGCACGTCATCTACGAACTCTACAACGAGCCCGTCGAGGACTCGTGGGACGACCTGAAGCAGTATGCCCAGACCGTCATACGGGAAATTCGCAAGTACGACCCCGACAACATCATCCTCATGGGCTGCCCGCATTGGGACCAGGATGTGCACCTCGTGGCAGAGAGTCCGCTCACCGGCGTGTCAAACGTCGCCTATACCCTGCACTTCTATGCCTCCACCCACAAGGACTATCTCCGCGACCGTATGCGTGAGGCTGCCAAGCGCATCCCCATCTTCGTCTCTGAGTGTGGCGTGACCGAAGCCTCCGGCGACGGTGAAATCAACGAGGAGGAGGCGCAGAAGTGGGTTGACCTCATGGAGGAACTGCACATCGGCTGGGTCTTCTGGTCGGTCAGCGACAAGAACGAGTCGTGCTCCATGCTCCTTCCCCGCGCCACACCAGGCGGTCCGTGGCCTGACGACGTCATCAAGCGCGGCGGCCATATCGTCAAAAACCTGCTGACAAAGTATAACCGGTAAGTCGCGAGTGGCTTCTTTTATCTAATCATTTTATTTTCCGGAACGTGGAAAGAAACAAGGAGATATACAAGGTAACGCTTGTCGGAGGTGCCGTGAACGTCATTCTGGTGGCGTTCAAGTTCATTGCCGGCATCATGGGAAACAGTGCCGCCATGATAGCCGATGCCGTCCATTCGCTCTCCGACTTCATTACCGACATCATCGTGCTGGCCTTTGTCCGCATCAGCGGCAAACCCCAGGACAAGTCGCATGAATATGGTCATGGCAAGTACGAGACGCTGGCACTGACACTCATCGGCGTGGCACTCCTGGCCGTCGCCATCTGGATTCTGTATGGCGGAGCCACCAAGATTGCCACATGGCTCAACGGCGGACGTCTGGAGGCTCCCGGCATGCTGGCACTCTGGGCAGCCCTCTTGTCTATCGTGTTTAAGGAAGCCGTCTATCGCTACTCCATCATCAAGGCCCGCCAGCTGCAGTCGCCTGCCGTAGAAGCCAATGCATGGCATCACCGCAGCGATGCCCTTTCGTCCATCGGCACGGCCGTTGGCATCGGCGGAGCCATCTTCCTGGGGCAGCGTTGGACGGTGCTCGACCCGCTGGCATCTTTGGTCGTCGGAGCCTTCATCGTAAAGGTATCCGTCCATCTGTTGCGCGATGGCATTGGCGATCTCATGGAACAGTCGTTGCCGGACGAAGTAGAAAAAGAGATTCTCCAGTTGGTCGCCTCAGTCCCCGACGTAGAAGAGCCCCACGACCTGCGCACCCGCCGCATCGGCAACCACTACGCCATCGAGCTGCACATCCTCGTGGACGGTGACATCACCCTGCGCGAAGCCCACGACAAAGCATCCACTGTAGAGGACCTGCTCAAAAGCCACTACGGACAGGACACCCATGTAGCCGTACATGTGGAGCCGAAATAGCAGACATACTCTGACGTATATTTATACTATTGCAATGAAATATCCGCCTGATTTCTTGTTTTTTCCAAAAATATTTCTTATCTTTGCAGAATAAAAGCCAATGCACGTAAAATACGTGCAGTTCACCGATGACCTGTCAGTCGGCCTTTGCACAATGACAAATATTCTTTTTCTTTCATTTTGCCGTCACCACTGCAATACTGCCTGAGAATAAGAACGTTACGAGTGACAGCAAAGTGGCAGTAGTGACGGCAAAATGGCAGAAATGTGGCAGAAACTGAGTTGATGCTACACGAAAACACTTACGATAATATAGTTGTTAGCATTGTATGCTATGATGGGTTGATGCCAAGTCTGCATGATTTCCCACGGAGGGAAAGCCACGATAGATACCGGCAAACGATCCGTTCCCACGGTGGGAAAGAGCAGAGAGTAACCTTCAAAAATCTTGACTTTTGCTGCCGCAACTATCATTTTGCTGCCGCAATTACCAATTTTGCCGTCACTACCGTCACTTTGCTGCCACCTATAACCAACTCTGTTCCAACAGAATATGACATTAGTGACAGCAAAACAGCAAAAATGGCGAAAAAAAATTTTTCATCACAGTAAGAGTGAACATATCAGAGAACAGGGACGTATATGTCAAGACACTATTCCTTACTAAGTGGCAGAAAGCTATTGAACCGCTCTTCAAGTTGTCAGCCTCATTGGACGCAAGGATCTAATGGCAGAATCGCTATAAGCACACACTATTGTATGTTTCATACATTCAGGCGGACATTTCATACAATCACGATGAAATATCCGCCTGATTTCTTGTTTTTTCCAAAAAACTACATATTAAAATACACGGTAGTTCCAGACACAGATACTTTATATTTATACTCGCGTGCCAGTTGTCCGTCAACCATCGACATTGTCTGACGCGGAGTATCAGGGTATATCGTTTGCCATTGTTCCCGACCCATCATGTCTCGCGATGTACTAACATGAGTTATCTTTCCTTCATAGTACCTCAAACGAACGACAGCAAGTTGACCATTGTAAACATATACCCCTTGTATAACCTTTTCCACCTCAGGCTGGCTATATGGCATCCTTGGCTGTCTTTGATAATTATTACTATAACTATTGTTATTGTAATTACGCTGAGGGACATAAGTATTACTACCTGAGTTCTGCTGAGAATGCTGACGCATCCTCTCATACATCATGCGGTCTGCATCAGAACCGCGATAACTTTGTGCGTTTGCTGCCAGAGAGATACAGAGGCAACCTAAAAACAATAAAACCTTCTTCATTCGCTTATACTCATTAGTGCCAATAGAATCCCAAGACTTTGGCTGGTTATAATTTGAAACGTAGGACTTGTCGAATTTTATATCAACCGTTTCGTCTTTTTGGAACAAAAATAAACAAAAAAAAGACTGAACGCATTTCTTTTGCACTATCAATGTATGAAGTGTTGGCCTGGGGGTACGAATCAACCTTTATTCTATCTATTTTCCATAAAAATCTCTAATTGTTGTAATGCATTGGCCGTTGCTTTAATACTGATTTTCTTTATGGTTCCGTATTTGTTCATACGAAACGTCAACAACTGTTTGCCCGGCTGAATACGAAGAACATAATCAGTATTTACCAAATACGATCTACCAAGCAATGTGAAACGGCTCAGGGCCTCCTTAGATAGTTGTTCTTCTAACATTCTCGCTATTTCAGCTCGCTGATAGGTGAGCGTGTTAATCACTCCCCCATCAGCAAGGTTGATGTTACAGTAGTTCCCGTCAGCCTGAATATATAATATGTCATCTAACTGGAGATAAAGAACCTCACTTTTGTTCCTTATGACTAGAACTTTCTGATCCTTCATAATTACCATAAGTTTCGCTTTGGAACGTAGGTCTTATTACCATTGCTGTTGTAGTAATACTGTCCTCCTCGAGAACCAGTGTGGATAGTGCGGCCAGCTCCATAATTGTAAGCACTACTTGAATAGTCTCTAGCTCTGTACCCTGTCGAACCTGTGAAGAGGTTGCTGTTACCCTTTGTGGAGAAGTTGTCCCAGTTCGTATTGTTGGGCATCGTGCGAACATGGCTCTGAACGTAAGCACCATTACTGCGAGTGTAGCCACTGACCGTTGTCGTGTTGTAATTCACAGTACTTGGAACGCTGTAAGTAACACTTGGCACACTATAGCTCACTGAAGGCAGATTGTAAGATACACTTGGTACACTAGAAGAGTAAAAATCATTAACCACATTCTCTATCACCTGCAAATCTGAAGCAGAGAACTGTGCAAAACTAGATGTTGCCATTGCCATGAGGGCGATGATTGAAAGAACTAACTTTTTCATTTTACTTTGAATTTAAATTGTTACTAATTTGTTGTTGTTTACATCCTTATATACCCCAAATGAGCAGAAGGTAAACACCAAAATGCATTTTTTTAGAAGAATGACAAAAAGTTCTACAAATCTACTGCTAATTACAAAAAAAGCAGTATATTTGCAGCGTCAAAAAGAAAAAAAGCATGATAACAGATTTAGTATTATCGTCTTTAGGACCTATTGAGAAACTTGAGGCAAAAGGATTGCAAAATATCAATTTGCTGATAGGCAAGAATGGCATGGGTAAAACATTCTTGTTAAAAGCATTGTATGCATCAGTCAAAACAATTGAACTATATAAAAGAGGTCAGAACATTAGAAGCGATAAAGATATTCTTTCTGATAAACTATATTGGACTTTCCAACCATCTGCATTGGGTGATATTGTCAAGAAAGGGAATTCGTCTTTCTCTTTCCAATTGGTGTCAGATCAAGATGAACGGTTTGAATATGCTTTCGGTATTTCAACTACCAAGCAGATTCAGAATCTAACCAATACATTTGCTCCACGTACCACAGATAATTCTATCTTTATTCCTGCTAAAGAACTTTTGTCATTGCGAGAGATAATCATGGAATCACGTGACAGGTATGCCGAGTTCGGTTTTGACGATACCTACGTTGATTTGTCGAAGGCTCTTGCTCCGACAACCAAAGGACGCAACTATGCTGCATTTGCAGAAGCCCGCCAGTCGTTAGAGGATATTATTGGTGGCAGACTGGAATATGATGTAGAGCGTAGTGAATGGAAATTTAAGAATGGCAAATATAAGTATGACCTGTCATTGACTTCTGAAGGAATCAAGAAACTTTCCATATTGGATTTACTTTTAGGCAATCACTATCTGACTAACAGATCTGTCATCATTATCGATGAGGTTGAAGCCAATCTGCATCCTGAAATGATTCGCCGATTCTTGGAAATTATTGTTATGTTAGCTCAGGCAGGTATTCAGTTCTTCCTGTCCACTCATTCTTATTTCGTCATTAAGAATCTCTACATCATGGCCCATCAGAAGAAGATGCATGTTCCAACATTCTCATTTGAAAAGGATTGTGTCGTACAAAGCGACCTTCTTTATGGAATGCCAGAGAATCCAATCATACAGGAATCCATAAATATCTACAAACGCGAAATAGACTTGGATTGATATGGAATTTGTTGAATCCAATATGATGTTCTCTTGCTCTGACAAGGATACTTTTCCGATAGAGAAGTCAGACATCGTGAACGATTATGATAGTCTCAAGGCGTGTGAGTTCTTTGCTATGATAAATGGCAAACTTACTATGATTGAGGCCAAAAGTTCTTCACCGCAACCACGAAACAAGGAGAAGTTTGATGAATTTATAGCAGAAATTGGACAAAAATTCATAGATACCTTGCTCATGTTTAATGCTATCATGCTGGAACGTCATGAAAAGAATTACAAATACGAATTTCCCGATAGCATCAAAATGCAAGACATAGGGAAACTACGATATGCGTTATACTTGGTTGTACATGGCAACGAAACGGAATGGATGATACCTATACAAGACGCTTTAAAGAATTATCTTCGCCATGTATTGAATGCCTGGAACATACCTGATGTAAATGTCTATGCATTAAACCATGAGGCAGCTCAAGCAAAAGGTCTGATAAAACAATATCTCCCTGTTGATGTATTAGAGCAGTTTAAAAGGGATGGTCTAAAAGACAAATTACTTTTGGACCGAGTAGAACAATGGCTTAAGGATAATCCCTAATAGTATGAATCCCTTGCAAGATGTTTTTTGCAAGGGATTCAACCTTTCATGTTTGATTACCAAAGATTACGTTTAGGTACGTATGTCTTATGTCCATTGCTGTTGTAGTAATACTGTCCACCGCGTGAACCAGTATGTATCGTGTGACCTGCTCCATAGTTGTATGCGCTGCTCGAATAATCCCTGGCCCGATAGCCAGTTGAACCTGTGAATGGATTGCTGTTGCCCTTGGTGGAGAAGTTATCCCAGTTTGTGTTGTTGGGCATGGTGCGGACGTGAGGCTGAACGTATGTGCCATTGCTACGGCTATAGCCACTGACTGATGTCGTGTTGTAGTTCACCGTACTGGGAACGCTGTAAGTTACCTTGGGAACGGTGTAGGTCACGCTCGGTACATTGTAAGTCACAGAAGGACACGGCTTGTAAGTGGTGAAATACTGTGCGAAACTTGTTGTTGCTACTGCTACGAGGGCTACGAATGTAAGAACTAACTTTTTCATTTTACTTTGAATTTAAATTGTTACTAATTTAATGTTGTTTACATCCTTATATACCCTAAATGAGCAAAAGGTAAACAAGAAAATACAGATTTTTCTAAGAAAAAGCTGCAGTACGCATAAAAAATTGTATTTTTGCACACAAATGTGTAATAAAAATGATGTACCTTTGCATTTATATGAGAAAGAAGAGAGTGTTATTAATCTTGTCCCTTTGTTTAGCACAACTTACAATTTGGGCTCAGCATTTCATACCAGTAGGTGCCATTATTGAGACGAACACCCATTTTTGGAAGTTAGACACAATATGGTTCAGCAATCAAAGTACTTTTATACCATGGACTATTGTAAATAAGACGTCCAACGCAGAATTGAAAGTGGAAGGCATTAATAGACTCATTGATTGTACAAGCGGAAAACAATATGATGCGTTAGAAGTATATCCCCTGACGACTTTTTCTCAACAGCCGTTCACCAAAAGTAAGGTTTATATGCGATTCCCAGGATTCCCTTCTATACCATCAGTTGTCAGTTTTTATAATTCAACACTATTTCATGTAGATTCTATTTTTTCTTATACAAAAAACCACCTCATAATCAACAAGCACAAAGTTCTGACAAACAACACTCCTGTATTAAAATCTCGTCGTGATTCATTGATTTATGCCGACGAGTTATATGATTCGGGCATTGAATTGTTTAAGAAGAAAAAATTTCTGCATGCTTTATGGAAATTTGAGCAACTATTGGCTTTTGAGCGGCTTTTGTATGAGGATTGGACAGAAAACTTGGTAAAAACCTCAAATACAACAGAGTGGTTATCTCACAGTCTATACAAAGTAGGAGACATCGGAAATGCCAAGTTGTATTGGCGAGATTATAAAATAGAGCCATATGACAGAAGGACAACAAAGGCGGCAGACTCCCTACGCTATCGGGCTTATGTAGAAGCGAAGCAAGAACCCTATGTTAGTCAAGTGCCTAAATACAAGAGGATTTGCGAACTATATTCCGTTCATTTGGGTGAAAAATCTTATCCGTATATTGAGTCGCTATATGAATTGGGGGATGAGTACTATGAACATAAAGATTATAAAAGTGCAAAAAGAGTATTAGCAAAAGCACTGAATATCCTTGATGAGAATTACAAGAAGGACGTGTCTCTCTACGAAGACATCTACGAACTTCTTGCCTATCTTGCTGACGAGGAAGGCGACATTTATTCTGCAATAAGATATGCAGAAAAAAGATTGTTGGTAAGAAAAGACACTAAAACAATTATCAATGATGGTGTTATAGTATCAGGATACAATCAATTAGTCGAGTATTATGCTGCAGCAGGGATGTGGGACAAAGCCATAGAGCTACAGAAAAAGAAAACAGAGTATTGGAAACAGTTATATCAAGGCAATGCCAATCATGAATACACGTATTATATGAATTTTCTCAGACTGATCCAGTTAATGAGCTTGTCAGGAAACAACAAGGGAGCTATACGTGAACTAGTGAATTGGGAAAGAAATGCACATGTCGCAGATGTGTATGTTAAGGGGGCATATGAAAATCTTGCTAATTACTATTTCAACATTATGGACTACCAGAAGGCCGAAGAATACTACAAGAGGGCCCATAACCGATATGGAGTTATAAAGACATACGCACAGTCCGGTAAGTATCAGACAGCTATCCATTTGCTAAAAGAACTTTTAGAAGAAGAACAAAGACAATCTCATATCACAGTTAGTCTTGACCTTGAACAGCAAAACGGACCACATGAAATGTATTTATCTGATTTGGCAGATATGTACAATAAGGTTGGTATGTATGATAGCGCATTGGTTTATGAAAGCAGGCATCTTATTCCTTCAAGATATGAATTGGCCAGATCATATTATAATATAGGTAATGCCTATTATGGCAAAGGACAATGGAACAAGGCTATCGGTTATTATGTGAATGCCAGCGAAATCTACAAGCATCATAGCCAGAACAGACAGTATGCTATTGTTCTAACAGCATTGTTACATAGTTATGAAAAGACAGGTTCTGTTGAAGGAATCAATCATTATATAGATCAACTCATGCAACCTGTATGCACTGATTTACTATCAACCATTCAAGAACTAACGTATGATGAACGTTCAAGATACATAGATTATTATTCAGACTTATTGAATTGTCAAGTTCCTATGTATGCCTATTATACCCATTCTAATTCTATCACAGAGGCAGCTTACAACGCGTCTTTGATGATGAAAGGTGCACTACTGAATTCAGAAAAAAGCGTTAAAAGGGTAGTTGAAAAAAGCCAAGATGAATCATTGAAAGAATTGTGGGATAAGATGAAAGCTGATCGATATATTATGAGCAAGGAATTAGAAAAGGACTCTCTAAATAGGAAACTAAATGTTGATTCATTGCAAAAAGTGATATATAGTTTGGAAGATTCGCTTATAGTAAAATGCAAGGAATATGGTAACATCACTCGTAGTATGAAGTTGAAATGGAAAGACGTTCAGTTACATCTCCATGCAGATGATGTTGCAATAGAGTTTTTATCTTTCCCTGTAAACAATGACAGTTTAGTGTATGTTGCATTATCATTACGGAAAGACTCAGAATGTCCCAAAATGATATCACTATTTGATGAAAAGCAACTTAGAGCATTCCCTGACTCACTCCACTATCAGTGCAAAGAAATGACCAATCTTGTTTGGAAACCATTGGAAGCAGAATTACAGGGAATAAAGAATATCTACTTCTCTCCTTCTGGTGTTCTATATAATATAGGCATAGAGTATCTGCCTGGAATGGAAAAATACAATATTTACCGTTTGTCATCAACGCGTGAGTTGGTTACAAGTGGGAAAACAGAGACAAAGAATAGGGCCGTGTTATATGGTGGGCTGCGTTATGATGCTGGATTTGACAAGAGTGTGACAGAAAAGAGCCTCGCAATGCTGGATGAAGCGTTTAAGGAACGAGCCAATGTGCGAGGTATGGGCTTGCGAGGCGGGAAAGAATACCTTAAACATACTAAAGAAGAGGTTGACATAATTGGGAAAGAGTTTGACAAAGTAAAGTGGGAATGCTTGATAGATTCTGCTGCTATGGGAACAGAAGAATCTTTTAAGGCTTTGTCAGGGAGGAAAATCGGATGTCTGCATATCTCAACTCATGGATTCTATTATACCCAAGAAGATGCTGATAATGCTCACTACAAGTTCATGCTTATAGACAATAATATGGTCTCTGCTGAAGACAAGGCTTTGATACGTTCGGGCTTGGTAATGTCGGGAGCCAATCATATACTGGAAGACGAGAAATTGCCAGACAATGTTGAGGATGGTATATTAACAGCTAAAGAGATTGCTGATGTTGACTTGCATGGTCTTGACTTGGTTGTACTGTCAGCCTGCCAAACGGGTTTAGGTGACATCGCACAAGGTGAAGGCGTCTTTGGTTTGCAGCGTGGCTTTAAAAAGGCGGGTGCAAACTCTATTCTAATGAGTCTTTGGGAAGTAGATGATAAGGCCACCCAGATTCTGATGACTCAATTCTATCGGAATTTACTTTCTGGTCATAGTAAACGGCAGTCACTTTTGTCTGCCCAGAAATACCTTCGTGAAGTTGATGGTGGCACATATAATGCTCCAAAATATTGGGCTGCATTTATCTTATTGGATGCGATAAACTAAAAAGCTCTTATCTATATAATAAAAGTACAAAATTTGCGTTAATAATATAACTTCGTTCTCCCAGCCTATAAGGCATTAGATAAGGAGATTAAATTTGCATAGTCAAGCGGAGGACACTAATTCATAATATTATGATGAATAATCAGAAATTTGAATTAGCAAAATCTCAGTTCAATTGGACGAGTTATGAAATAGTAACAGTTGTCCTTATGCTAATTCAAATATGCCTTAGCATTTTGATGAACTGAGATGCTTAAAGTGGGCATGTCTAATTGACGTGCCCCTATTCTTTTCTAAAACCAATGCTCGTAACAAGCTGTCCTCAGTTTTTCTATTCTTCAAGAGATAAAATAGCATGTAAAAGTTTTATGGCTTCTTCGTCACCATTGTTAGCCAATGGTTTCAATAATTCTTCCGCCTTGTCAAGATTATGGTCTTTGATGTAGGCTAATGCCAGATACCAAGCAATGTCATTCTCGTAATAGGTATAATCAGCGTAGTCATCGTTGGCCGATTGGATGCCATCGTAGATGGTTTGCAGACGAGTGATAACGGAGGTAACGTTTTTCTCTGTTCCTACCTTATTATATAGTTCTGCAAGTTCCTGCTTGATGGCTTCGTCATCCCCGCCTCTTGCCAAAGAGGCATCATAAGGGGTATAGTAAGCATTATATACCTTATCAATCTTGTATGAGGTGTACCATTGATTAGCACCAAAGAGAAGAATAAACATGGCAGCAATGGAGCCTATCCATTTTACAAGTCGGATGGTCATGGCTGTAGATTTCCCCTTAGATGTGAGTATTTTCTGTTTGATAACTTCATCTTGCTTTGACTGTTCTTCTTTCATGTCTTTAATGAGCAGAGCCATCATCTGTGCTTCCTCACGAAGTTCCTTGTTGTTTCTGAGGTCATTCAGGAATGCCTCGTTTTCCTCTGGTGTCATTTGTTCCCGGAGGTATCTTTCTATTCTTTCGCTATTATCTTTATTTGCCATAGGACTGCATTCTTAAATGGTTATACTTCTCTTTGAATGTCTGGCGGCATCTTGATGCTTGTGATTTGGCTGTATCAGCATTCTTCAGTCCAAATTGTGCAGCAATTGTCGCCCAACTCAATTCGTCTGCATAAAAACTCCACAATAATTCCCTGCATCGTGTGGCCATTTCGCCAAGTGCTTCGTGAACAAGTTGCTTTTTCTCGTTAATGACCGAGTCATGTTCCTCACAGACTTGAAGAATGCTTTCCACCTTATGCATAGATACCGTATTGGGTTGCTGAATGTCTGTATCATTGATTCCAACAATGATATGCTTTCCTTGTTTGCCAATGGCTTTCAAGGATAGGTTTATGCAAATTTTTAGAAAGTATGGATATTGGGGTCCCGAAACTTTTTGAGCCTTGATGTTTTTGTGCAGTACAACGTATGAATCTTGTAGGATATCTCTAATATTCTCCCCGGATAGGGCAGAATACTTAGAAGAGAGAAAGTTTACCGTTCTCTGCTCATATTTCTGTATGAATTGCTCAAATATTCTTTCTTCCGACTTATTCATAAGCAACTTTATTCCTCCCATACAAGCGTTTGGGTTCTCGGCCAAAGGCCTTTTTCCTTTGTGGAGGAATCAACTTTGGCTTTGAACAACTCTTTAGTAGTCTTGTCAAATGATGCCATTCCTTGGAGTGCTTGCCAAATATTGTACGACAATGCACCGTATTCCTTACCATTTATACGAATCTCTGTATTTCGTTCACGGGATTGACAGGCTTCGATAAATAAAACCGGAGCCATATCTGCAGATTTTACTATATGGTAATGTCGAATGGTATTTTTAGGGGGATTGTACTTGGTTCCTGTCTTGGTCAATCCTTCATTTGTCCCCCTTATTGTTTCGAGTCCTTTTCTTGACATAGTTCCAGCATGACAAGCATCCATTGCTACATAAAGCATTCCTTTAGGGCCTATCTTCTTACGAATTTTACCGATATAGCCGTTTAGTTCGTCATCAGTAAGGTGCTTATCGCCTTTGTAAGTTGAGTTATACACTTTGCCTGCATCTATTGGAACTATGGCTTCATCCCAACCGTCTTTTTCATCTTTAGCCAGTCCATTGAGGCCATCTTCTACAGGCTGACCATGACATGAGAAGTGAAGATAGGCTACATCGCCTTTCTTTGAAGTGGCAATAAAAGAGTTAAGCGCATTGATGATTCCTTGATAGGTTGCCTGTTCATTGATCAGTGTTTGTACCTTGAAGCCTTTCTTCTCTAACTCTGGTTTCAAGATTGCCACATCCTCTGCACCATGAATGTTATTCCAAACCTTATACCCATTTGTGTGATATTTGGAAATGCCTACCATAAATGCACGTTTTCGCTGAGCATTGCCAATGAATGGAAATGCGACAACAAAAGCCAATATGAGTAAGAGCCTGTTCATTTTTCTTCATTTTTGATACAAAAGTAGTAAGAATAAATGAGATTAGGACACATTGAACTTTTTTTAACTGTAATCAGGATATTGCCATGGGTGAAATACTTAGAATCGGATTAGCGGTTAAGTAACTCTCATGACCGATATGGTATTTATTACAATGTGCACATTTATACACATTGACCGCTTTACGGCACCACGGCTTATCCTGTACAAGCTTAATAGCAGAAATCTTTGCTTCTTCTATAGTCTCATAACCGAATTTCTTTTTGAATACTACTTTTCCTGTATTAGGATCATATTGCCGTTTCCAATGGGTGGCATTACCTCTGCTGAGTTTGCCCACATTCTCCACCTGTCCTAATATATAGAGTTCGTATGACACGGCACGTTTCATGTTATGTCGGCTACGATTGCCATGATCACGAAAAACATCTTTGTGCTGCTTATGGTAAGTCTGGCACATACGCTTTTCAATGATGCGGCGGACTGTACGGGCAGTCTTTGGCTCTTCTGTTGTAATGTCTATGTTGCGCAACCAAGCATCATCTTTGCATCTTAGCCGTTCATTAAAGATGGATTTGGTTACATAACAATAGCGTTCCTGCTGTCCGAATGTCTTTTCTCTTCTGTTCTTGTTTACGTTAGCTGATTCCATAATTATAAAGTTTTAATTGATGTTCAGTTATATATACCACAGAAAGGTAAAAAGTAAACACGGGAAAATTTTTCGCATAAACCTGTTTACCTTTTGTACTTTCTGGGTATAATAGTGTGTAAACATCGAACTTTTAAAGGAAACTATTATGAATGTAAACAATGTTAAGGTGAATGAAACGCACATGTGTGTTCTTCGCAAAGAAAAGGATGTAGATCGAGTGAAGGTTGATTTTGTTGAACTGAAGTTCAAGCATCAGGATCAACTTGATGAACTGAAACGGATGGCAGATAATGACAACCGTTCTGTATTAGACATGCAAGACTATGTAAAAGGGTGTTCGTTGAGAAGACTCTCGCTGGACTTTGATTTCTGCTCTTGTCTTTCGGACTCTTATCAATGGATCTCCTGTTTGCAGCCTATTTCTTTTGCTGATTATCGAAAAGAAATAGATGAGTACGACAAACAAGGAGACAAAGCAGGGAAAGAAATTTATGCTCGTGACCAACGTCAAAGATATTATAATCGTATTGCCTATCGAGTACTACCTGCAATGTTGGAGGATTTATCCAATGATCTGTATAAAGACCCTTCGGTTTTGGCCTATTCACACCGTCGAGTTGGTTGGGCATCACCAGCCTTCAACCTGAATGACGACATTAAGGTGGTCTATCTTACAAACTTTGGGTATGGTAGTGCAAGTTACTTCTTCCTTCAGATATATTATAAAGGTATAGGAATACTCCCTTATTCACAATGGATACACTATCGCAAAGCATGTGCGAGTGATATAATTCGTTACACTAGACGATACCATCTTGACAACCAGGAGTGGATGAAAACAATGTCATTCACGGCAGATGTCTATAATAGTGCTGTTAGCGATCCGGCATCGTTCGCAGAAAAGAACATATTAAATGAGGTGGAAGAGATGGTTTCTGGTCTGGAAAATATCCAGTCGGCTACCAGCTATAGAGCACAAGAAAGCTTCTTTAATCCGAATACTATCATTATCACCGGTGATGATATGGTTCGCTTTAAGGGTGAAAAGATCTCTGGAGCATTAGGATTCCTTGACCAACTCCAGACGCTTGCACCAATTACAGATAAAGTCGGTTTCTACATTAAGCGTATAATGAACTGTAATTTTGCAGTCGTCGCAGAACTCGAAAAAGCAATTTCAAGCAAGAAAAAGTATTTAGAAACTATCTTGGCTAGCATCGAGAAAGAACAGCCAAAGTGGGATGAACTTAGTTCCAAAAACAGCGAGTATAATAAAATGCGTGACGAAATGCGTGATGTCATAGCAGAAGAGAAAGAATTTGAAGGAAAGACCTGGAGTACGATTAGTGATGAGCGTGACAAGCGTTTTGCCAAAGAGCATCCTGAGTATGCAGCTTTCAAGGCAGAATACGATGCTGAGCATAAAGTATATTACGATCTGTGTGCGAAGCGTGATCAAGCGCAATCCTTTATAGAAGAGATACAGTCGTATCTTGACAAGATAGAGAAGCATAAGGATTATATGGAAGATAATAACATCGCTGCCTAGATGAATAATAGTTTCCTGGTCGCAAGGCAGGCAGGTCTTGCGACCATTAATTATATGCATAAGAAAAGGTATGGGAGCAATAGGCATTATAATTGCAGTTATACTCTGTGCGCCTATCGTGAAATTTAATGAATGGTGGGACAACAGAAAAGAAGAAAAAGAGACACAGCGTATGATAACAATGAATCAAGACGCAGTTGCACGTCAAATAGTGAACGACACATATGAAAGAAATACAAACGTTATGGAACAAACAAAAGGAACACGAGACTTGTTTCTGGAAACTCTATCAAAGATAGGGTGCCAATATGAATTGGGGGAAGATGAAGAAGATAGCGATAAAATCTATTTTGCCTACCAAGGAGAAAATTTTACTGCCAGTGCCAGTAATGATGGATTGTATGTTCACCTCTGGGATACCCACTGGGGGCATGTAGAGCTATATGATATTGATGAATTCGCTCGATTGAAAAAGGCCATCAATCTTTCTAACCTGAATTGTGCTACTATGGCGGTATATACTATTGACGAAGCAGGTAGCAATGTCGATGTACACAGCAAGTCAACCATACTATTTATTCCTCAAATTCCTGACTTGGAGAACTACTTGAAGCTAGAACTAAATGAATTTTTCCGTGCTCATCATTATGTAGGTAATGAAATGGTGAAACTAAGAGAACAAGAAGAATCGGCTGCGAGAACATAAAGAAGCATATACATGAGTAAAGTGATTGTCATATCGAACACGAACGAACTTGTCAGGGTGAAACCTGAACGAGTGGTTTATGTGGAGTCAGACGGGGACTACTCCACGAGGGTGCTGCATAACGAAGACACGAACGACACAATAAAAGAAACAAAGGAGACCCTAAAAAAGAATTTTCCCGAAGAATAAACAATGTAAAATAGATACAAATATGAAAACAAAAATGAAGGAACCGTCATTACTGACAAAAAAAGACATTAACAATATTTGTGGTGTTGAGATCATTAGTGATTCTGACGAAACCTTTTCTCAGAAGTGAAACTAAGATAATACTGGAGCAAAAAGCAAAACATGACAAGATAAAGAAAAGGCAATATGCGGTTCTATACGCCAGTGCAGTTATTGAGTGGTACTTGAACAATCACTAATTGCTAAAACAGCAAGAGTACATAAGAGTGATGGAGAAACGATATCTGTTATTTTATTTTCTCATAGCATTGTTGCTGGCTGCATGTTCAGACAAGGAGCAGGTGAAGATAAAGAAAGGTTCTATCTACCTGCAACCATACGACAACTTCACGCAGCAAGAAGCAATGAATTTGAAAAAGGAGCTGGACTTTCATCTTCAGGAGGTGTTGGCTGACTCGTTTGTAGTGGAAGTGTTGCCAAACAAGCCATTAACAAAGGACTTACTGAATGATGCACAAACCAGATACAAGGGTGAAAGAATAATCAGTTCACTTAAAGACAGCCCCTCCACCACTATTGCATTAACGCATAAGGACATCAGCATCGAGTACAATGGCAAGAAGGATTGGGGTGTTTTGGGTGTCTCGTTTCGCAAGACTCCACCATGTAATGCCTGTGCTGTTTCTGACTACAGACTGAAAAACAAGAAACGTGACTTCTGGAAGGTAGTGGTGCATGAATTCATACATACTCATTACGCATATTCGCATTGTCCCAAGGACAGTACACATTGCATTATGAAGGACGCCAAAGGTCATGCAGACTTCAGTAACAAGAACGGCTTATGTGGATATTGTAAAAACAGAATATGAAAAAGACGAAATTTGTGCTTATCGTGTTGGGCATTATGTTGGGATTACTCGCCATCAATATGCTGTTGCCAACGAAGATCCAGAACCCCGTGGAGGGATGTGGCAAGGAGAGCTATCACCCCAAGTCGTTCTGGCATCCATGGGGCGACCATCACCATCGTGGACGGTGACATCACCCTGCGCGAAGCCCACGACAAAGCATCCGCCGTAGAAGACCTGCTCAAAAGCCACTACGGACAGGACACCCACGTAGCCGTACATGTGGAGCCGAAATAGCAGACATACTCTGACGTATATTTATACTATTGCAATGAAATATCCGTCTGATTTCTTGTTTTTTCCAAAAATACCCTAAAAAGCGATGTAGCGCCAAAGTTGATATCACTCAAACAGAATATTATCATTTTATGAAAAAATTGAAAGAAGCACTTAACGATAGAGCCGGCGAAATATCTATAACATGGTTATGTTTTTTGAAGAGTATTCGTCAGAAGCCTTTTCAGAACGGCTACAGAGTTTGCCCTTACAGGATTTTGTGCAGATAGGAACTGCACAAATGGATAAAAATATAATTGTGCAGACACCATTTGCACAATTACCGCCAATACTCCTCCTGACGACTTTCTCAAATCATCTGGAGATATTAAACAGATGTAAGACTCTGGATCAACACATTTTCTATATCCTATAACTTACAAGGAACGGCTTAAGAACAAGGATTAAGAAGTTAACCCAACAAAGAAATAGCAGGGACTGGTTTTATCAAAAATAAGTGCACACCAGCCTCCCCTGTACACTCTAATGTGTGGGAAGGTCGGGAATCTGTTAATCTATAATTTCTTATACTCCCACGAAATCCAACGCATTCCGTTTGATGACGAGCGGATAGCGTTCGGGGTGGCGAAGACTGTCGATTTCGAGGTCGACGTCGAGGTCAGGCCACTCAATGGCCTCGGAACCACTCATCTGCACATTTAACACGCTGCGGATAGGCGCATCCTGCATCCATGGGATGCGGTTGTACGACAAAAAATAGTCGTGACCCAACACCGAGAGCATAATGCCCTGAGCGTTAATCATCAACACGCTTACCGATGTGTTGGCGGAATTGTTCTTTGAAACTGTCTGCATATTTCTCTACGATTTTCTTAATTTCATTCAACTTGTGTTCGGGAATTCCCGTGTTCTTGGCTAATTCCACACAAGGCTCCAGCCAATATTTGGCTTCATGGCTACCATAGAGCACATGAATGTGCATCCGTTCCTCCTCGTTGGAATATATCTTGAACGTGTATTCGCTCTCGCGTCTGAAAACTGGACTCATTATCTGTAATTTGTCTGCAAAGTTACAATAAATAAATGTAATGACAAAGATATTTGGTAACCAAATTTATTTTGCAAAGCCTATTTCGGCTTACTTGTGTTTGACAATTGTATTCATTTCATACAATAATCGGGGCACTTTGTACAAAGTGCAGCCCAATATTTTGGAGAAAACAATAAAGGGTATCACCGGGACGGGAACAGTGAGCACTAAAAACGGCTATCGTGTGTGCTGAATATGCCGTATCCTCAAGTTGGAAGTGCCGTATCCTCGTTCTCGAAGTGCCACTTCGTCAACTGGTTGACCCAGGTCACCAACTGTGGTGACGGAGGTCACCGAACGAGGTGACCCGTGTCACCAAACGTGGTGACCTTGGTCGCCCACCTACTTTACTTACTGGGATAGTTGACTTTCCCCTTGGGGCCGTCGAGCCTCAACGGGAAATTAATAGTTTCACCATCGTTTTGGCAGCCTCATCAGGGGCATTACCGCTGCCCAAACGGCGACGAACCTCTTCGTAGTCGCTGAGCATCTGCTCACGACGAGAGCCGTCAGGCAGCACCTGCTCCAGTTCATGACGGATGGACGCTACGCTGAACTTGTCGGCCACAAGTTCTGTCACGACTTCGCGGTCGGCAATCAGGTTGACCAGCGAGACATACTTGACGCTGAGGATATGGCGCTTCAGGAATCCAAAAAGTGTTGCGAGCTTGGTATTGTAACAAACCACCTGCGGCACACCAAACATGCAGGTCTCCAGGGTTGCCGTGCCGCTGGTGACGAGTGCCGCCGAAGCATTGTAGAGCAACTGGTAGGTCTGACCGGAGCGTAGCACCTGAACCTGATAGCCCTGTGTAAACTGCTGATAGTAGTCATGGTCAATGGCAGGAGCACCAGCCACCACGAGCTGGTAGGCTTCGGTCAGATGGCGTGTTGCCTCGAGCATGCCAGGCAGATTGTCCTTGATTTCCTGACGGCGGCTGCCACAGAGTATGGCAATGATGGGTTTGTCGGCCAGCAGGTTGTTGCGATGCAGGAAATGGTCGTTGTCGGCAGGAGCTGTAGCGATGAACTCATCAACCTCGGCTTTCGTGGGATTGCCTACATAGTGTATGGGGTACTGGTGCTTCTGCTCGAAGAAATCAACTTCGAAGGGCAGTATGCTGAACAACTCATCGACATCGCGCTTGATGTTCTTGATGCGGTATTCCTTCCACGCCCATATCTTCGGGGAGATGTAGTAATAGACCTTAGGAGGATGAGATAAGTGGTGAGTGGTAAGCAGCGAATGGACATACTTGGCAATCTTGAGGTTGAAGCCCGGATAGTCGATAAGGATGACGGCATGGGGCTGCCACTCGCGGATATCTTCTTTGCACATGCGCATATTCCTTAAAATGGTCGGAAGATGGAGCAGCACAGGTATAAAGCCCATGTAGGCCAAGTCGCGGTAGTGCTTGACCAGCGTGCCGCCGACACTGGCCATCTGGTCGCCGCCAAAGAAGCGGAACTCAGCCTCGGGGTCTTCCCTTTTCAACGATTCCATGAGGCACGAAGCGTGCAGGTCGCCGCTGGCCTCGCCGGCTATCAGGTAGTATTTCATTTTTGGGGGAGTTAAGAGGAGTTAGGGGGAGTTAAGGGACATACGACAGAGCCGTCAGGTCTTGCAGCTGTTCCATAGCCTCGTATGCCGTGACGTCGATGCGTGTCGGTGTGATGGCTACATAGCCATGCTGCAGTGCCCAGTTGTCGGTGTCTTCTGCTTCTGGCTCATCGTTTGTATAGCTGCCCACCATCCACCAGTAGTCGTAGCCGCGGGGATGATGGCACTTGTAAATCTCATTACCCCACGTGCCACAGGCCATGCGACAAATGCGGACACCCTTATAGGTGGAAGGGGGAAGGGGAAGGGTGGAGAGAAGCGGGAAGTTCACATTCAGACACACGCCTTTGGGCAGTCCTTCACGCAGCACCCGAGTGGTAATAGCCTTGACATAAGGCTCTAACGGGCTGAAGTCGGCATCGTCACGATGGTCGCACAACGAGTAGGCCACGGAGGGGATGTACTTCATGCAGCCTTCCATAACCACACCCATGGTACCAGAATAGTGGGTGTTGACCGACCCATTGTCGCCGTGGTTGATACCGCCGAGCACTATGTCCGGGCGCCGACCGTCGCAAAGTTCACCCAGGGCCATCTTCACACAATCGACGGGTGTGCCATTGCATGACCAAATCTGTAGGCCCGGCTCTTCATGACGCTTGACCAGCGTGAGAGGCTGGGTAGCAGAGAAGGCGCAGGCCATGCCGCTACGGGCACCCTCGGGGGCACAGACAATGATGTCGCCAAGGTGACGCACCATCTCTACCAGACAGCGTATTCCCTTAGCCTGATACCCATCGTCGTTGGATATGAGTATCAAAGGTTTCTTGTTTTCCATCAATAAATATCGTTTAATTTGGTGCAAAAGTACAAAAAAATATGAATTATGAATTATGAATTATGAATTATTTAGTAACTTTGCACCCTATATAGCTGATTAGAAAGAAAGAAATGGGTAAAATCATAGCATTAGCAAACCAAAAAGGAGGTGTGGGCAAAACCACCACAACCATCAACTTAGCAGCTTCGCTGGCTACGCTTGAGAAGACTGTACTGGTGGTTGACGCCGACCCGCAGGCCAACGCTTCAAGCGGTCTGGGTGTCGATATTCAGGAGGTGGACTGCTCACTCTACGAATGTATCATTGACAAGGCTGACGTACGCGATGCCATTTATACCACCGATATTGAAGGGCTCGACATCATTCCGAGCCACATCGACCTGGTAGGTGCCGAGATTGAGATGCTGAATCTGGAAAACCGTGAGAAGGTGATGAAGCAGCTGCTCGACCCCATCCGTCAGGAATATGACTATATCCTCATTGACTGCTCGCCATCGCTGGGACTGATTACGGTCAACTCACTGACGGCAGCCGACTCGGTCATCATCCCCGTACAATGCGAATACTTTGCACTCGAAGGTATCTCAAAACTCCTCAATACCATCCGCATCATCAAGCAGAAACTGAACCCGAAACTCGAGATTGAGGGTTTCCTGCTGACAATGTACGACAAACGTCTGCGACTGGCCAACCAGATTTACGATGAGGTGAAACGCCACTTCCAGGAACTGGTGTTCAAGACGGTCATCCAGCGTAACGTAAAACTCTCAGAGAGTCCCAGTCACGGTCTGCCCGTCATCCTGTACGATGCAGACTCCATGGGAAGCAAGAACCATTTGGCACTGGCAAAGGAGATTATTAACCGTCAAAGCCACCTCTAAAAATATGGCAGTAAAGAAGAAATACAATAAAGCCGTGTTAGGACGCGGACTGGACGACATCGGCAGCGGCCGCGGACTGGATGCCCTGATTGATACCGGAGAGGTACACACTCAGGGGTCATCGAACCTCAGCGAGATTGACATCGTCCAGATAGAACCCAACCCCAACCAGCCACGAAGGGAGTTTGACCAGAATGCGCTGCAAGAACTGGCCACCAGCATCAAGGAACTGGGCATTATTCAGCCCATCACGCTCCGTCAGGCAGACAATGGTAAATACCAGATTATTGCCGGAGAGCGCCGCTGGCGTGCGTCACAGTTGGCAGGGCTGACAAAAATCCCGGCATACATCGTGACAGTGGAAGACGAGAGTGCCATGGAGATGGCTCTCGTTGAGAATATCCAGCGTGAAGACCTGAACGCCATAGAAATAGCGCTAGCCTACCAGCACTTGGCAGAGACCACCGGCATGACACAGGCCAAGATTTCTGAACGTGTCGGCAAGAGCCGTGCCGCCGTCACCAACTACATGAGACTGTTGAAGTTGCCGGCACAGGTTCAGATGGCATTGAAAAACAAGGAGATAGACATGGGGCATGCCCGTGCATTGCTATCCATTGACAGTCCGTCACAACAAATCAAGCTTTTCAAGGAAGTACAAAAGCAAGGCTACTCCGTACGTCGCGTAGAGGAGATTGCACAGATGCTGAAAAACGGAGAGAGCATCAGCAGCAAGGAAAAAGGCCAAGGTGCGAAAAGCAAGGGACTTCCCGAGGAGTTCAGCGAACTGCGCGACCGACTGTCCAACTTCTTCCACGCCAAGGTGCAAATGACCTGCTCGCCCAAAGGAAAGGGCAAGATAAATATTCTCTTTGACAATGAGGAGGAGCTGGAGCTCATTATGAATGCGCTGGACAGAGTGAATGGCGAAAGGTAAAAGGTTAAAAAGTAAAAAGGCAAAGTGATGTGCATCATTAACAGGACAATAAAAGGGCTGGTAAAGGTATTACCTTTTTACCTGCTTACTTTTTTACCTTTAGACGTGGTGGCGCAAAACATTGACCCTGTCCCGATGGACAGCATCGCAATCCTGGAGGCAAAGGTTGACTCCATGCTGGCAGAGACGGACTCGCTGACCAGCCTTGACGAACTGCAGCCTCTGGTGGCAAACGACACGGTAAAGATTAAGATGAAGCGCGACTGGGCTACATGGGCGCCCAACCCGCAGAAGGCTCTCTGGCTGGCATTGGTACTGCCTGGTGCCGGACAAATATACAACCGCAAGTACTGGAAACTGCCCATTATCTATGGAGGTTTTGTGGGATGTATCTATGCCATGACATGGAACAACATGATGTACAAGGACTACTCACAAGCCTATTTGGACATTTCGGACTCAGACCCGACGACAGATAGTTATAATAAGTTCCTGCACCTGGGAGCCAAGATAGACGATTCGAACAAAGAGCGATACAAGACCATCTTCAAGAACAGAAAAGACAAATACCGCCGATGGCGCGACCTGAGTTTCTTTGTCATGATTGGCGTATATGCCCTGTCGGTCATCGATGCATACGTGGATGCAGAGCTCTCACAGTTTGACATTTCAAAAGACCTGAGCCTGCGGGTTTCTCCAGCGGTCATCAACAACCGCTCATCCTCCAACCCTATTGATTCGTCGTCTTTTGGCGTTAACTGTAGCCTGAACTTCTGAGCTTGCCCCCTGATCAGGGGGATGGAGGTATGAACAGGCTAAGTACAGAAAGATTATAGTGACTAAATAACAAGAGTATTAACAAATAAAAGGGGCGGTCGCTCAGACCCCCAACCCCCTGACTTAGGGGGCTTAAATGAATATGAAGAATAAAAAGAACTTGGTAATGGGTGTTGTGAAAAGGGTTTTGCCTTTTTGCCTTCTTGCCTTTTTACCCTTAGGTGTGTGTGCACAGGAAGATATTGACATTGACGAAGACGACATCATCGTAACTGACGAAGACGGAGAAGAGGAAATCATAGAATTTCCCGAGGCCATGACATATGACCTCGACAGTCTGCTGAACCTTTACATGTCGAAGACGTACCTTGACGAGGATAACAGCTGCCGCATGAAGGACGAGAACCCCATCTTCACCGATGAGGAGTATATTGACCGGCTGAGCCGGCTGCCCTACATCATGGAGATGTCATACAACGACGTGGTGAAAAGCTGCATTGAGCGCTACAGCGGTCGGCTGCGCAAGTCAGTAAGCTACATGCTGGGAGCCAGCAATTTCTACATGCCCATCTTCGAGGAAGCCCTTGAGACATACGACGTCCCGTTAGAACTGAAATACCTGCCCATCATTGAGTCTGCACTCAACCCACGGGCCGTCTCACGTGTCGGAGCAACTGGCCTGTGGCAGTTCATGCTCAGTACGGGCAAACAGTACGGACTGAAAATCAACTCCCTGGTTGACGAGCGCCGCGACCCCATCAAAGCCTCGTATGCTGCCGCCAACCTGCTGAGCGACCTCTACAAGGTCTATGGCGACTGGAACCTGGTGATAGCAGCTTATAACTGCGGTCCTGGAAACATCAACAAGGCCATTGCCCGTTCGGGAGGCAAGCGCGACTACTGGGAAATATATCCCTATCTGCCAGCTGAGACACGTGGATACGTGCCGGCCTTCATTGCTGCCAACTACATCATGAACTACTATTGCGACCATAATATCTGCCCCATGCGCTCAAGACTGCCAGAGCGTACTGACACCGTGATGGTCAGCAAGAACGTTCACCTGCAACAGATAGCTGCCGTTTGCGGCATCGACATCGAAGAGCTGCGTACACTGAACCCCTCATACCGCCGCGACATTGTGCCCGGTGCCAACGAACCATCGGCCATCCGGATGAGCCAGGCCGACGTCACGAAGTTCCTGGAAATGGAGGACTCCGTCTATCGCTACAGAGCCGACGAATTGCTGACACGCCGTGCAGTAGTGGAAATCAACGATGACGTGCCCACCTTCGTACACCATAAGAAGAAAGGACGTCATGGACGTGGAGTCGCCAAGCGCGGAAAGCGTGGACGTGGGGCCAAGATAGGAACCACCAAACGGGGAAAGCGTGGAGCTGCCGTCCGTCATGGAGGCGCGAAGAAGAAGCGCGGAGCAGCCACTTCGAAGAAAAAGAAAGGTGGCCGCAAAAGGAGGAGATAAGTATTTAGTTTTTGTCACCATTAACGAAGCTGTGGCCTATGGACGACGAACATAAAAAACAAGAAGCAACCGACGAGCAATTGATTAACGACGCTTTCCAGCACTTGTTGGATAGCTACCTTGCGTCACGCCATCGGAAAAAAGTAGATATTATCACCAAGGCATTCAACTTTGCCAAGCAGGCACACAAAGGCGTGCGCCGACTTAGCGGAGAACCTTATATCATGCACCCCATCGCCGTTGCGCAGATTGCCTGCGAGGAAGTGGGACTGGGTTCTACCAGTATTTGTGCTGCATTGCTACACGACGTGGTGGAGGATACGGAATACACCACTGAGGACATTGAGAATATTTTCGGTGCGAAAATAGCCCAGATTGTTGACGGACTGACCAAAATATCAGGTGGCATCTTCGGTGAACAGGCATCGGCGCAGGCCGAAAACTTCAAGAAATTGCTGCTGACCATGAGTGACGACATACGCGTCATACTCATCAAGATCTGCGACCGACTTCACAATATGCGTACCCTGCAGAGCCAACCCGCCAACAAACAATACAAAATAGCCGGCGAGACGCTCTACATCTATGCCCCCTTAGCCAACCGACTGGGACTTTACAAGATCAAGGGCGAGTTGGAGAATCTCAGTTTCAGTTATGAACACCCCGAGGAGTACCAAGCCATCAAAGACAAACTGGCATCTACCGAGGCATCGCGTCATGAGCTGTTCGGCCAGTTTACAGCACCCATCGAAGAGTCGCTCAACAAGATGGGTATCAAGTACAAAATCAAGGAACGCGTAAAAAGCCCCTACTCCATTTGGAGTAAGATGCAGAACAAGCACATCCCCTTTGAGGAAGTTTTCGACATTCTGGCCGTACGCATCATCTTCACCCCTGACAAACGCGAGGAAGAGGTAAACGAGTGCTTTAACATCTACGTGGCCATTTCCAAAATATACAAAAGCCATCCCGACCGTCTGCGCGACTGGTTGAACCACCCGAAAGCCAATGGCTATCAGGCTCTGCACGTCACACTGATGTCCAAGCAAGGACGATGGATTGAGGTGCAGATACGTTCCGACCGCATGGACGAAATTGCAGAACAGGGATTTGCCGCTCACTGGAAATACAAGGATGGTGAACAAAGCGAGTTTACCGAGGACGAGAGTGAACTGAACGAATGGCTGCGTACCATCAAGGAAATCCTCGACGACCCTCAGCCAGACGCAATGGACTTCCTCGATGCCATCAAGCTCAACCTCTTTGCCAGTGAGATTTTCGTATTCACCCCTAAGGGAGAAATAAAGACCATGCCTGCAGGCTGTACGGCACTGGATTTTGCCTTCAGCATCCACACCTTCCTCGGTTCTCACTGTATCGGTGCGAAGGTCAACCACAAACTGGTTCCCCTGAGTCATAAGCTCCAGAGCGGCGACCAGGTAGAGATTCTAACTTCCAAGTCTCAGCATGTGCAGCCATCATGGATCAACTTCGTTTCAACAGCCAAGGGAAAGGGTAAGATTCAGGCTATTCTGCGACGGAAGAACCGTGAAAGCCAGAAGAAAGGCGAAGACCTGTTGATTGCCTTTGCAAAGAAACACGACATAGAATACAACAGCAACATTGCCGACCAACTGGCGGCCTTCCACGAAAGCAAAAAACGCGAGGATTTCTTCCAGGCATTAGCCGAAAAGACCATTATCCTCGGCAATGAGGACATTGACGAACTGAACGGCAAACACAAAAACAAGAATGGTAAAAGCGGATGGCTCCGCTACGTGCCGTTCATTGGTTCCAACAAAGCAAAGGAGGACGAGGAGAAACAGCCCGACCTCTTCATCGTGCCTGAGAAGTTCAACCGTAAGAAGCCCATCTACCTCACCGATGATAACATCCTGCAGTTCAAGTTCAAGAGCTGCTGTCACCCCATTCCCGGTGACGATGTACTGGGATTCATCGACAATAAGAACCGGATTGAGATACACAAGCGCTCATGTGCCGTTGCCAATAGGCTTAAGTCCAGCTATGGCAACCGTATTCTTGATGCCAAGTGGGACATGCACAAGAAGCTCTTCTTTGGTGCTACCGTCCACATTGAGGGCATAGACCGTATGGGCATCCTTGTCGATATGTCTCGTGTCATCACGTCTCAGATGAATGTCAACATCCGACGTCTGACCATCGAGGCCGACGACGGTGTATTCGACGGAACCATCGAAATGCGCGTCCACGACCGCGACGACGTCAAACTCATTATGGACAACCTCAAGAAGATAGAGGGAGTACAAAACGTGAACCAGATTCTTTGAGATAATATAAGGACCCAAGTATTAAAAGGTAAAAATCATCCAGCTATGAAACAAGAAACAAACAAGAAAAAAGGTGGAAACAAACTTTTCACTTTTCACAATCCACTTTTACTTTTTTGCCTGTTTACTTTTTTACCTTTAACAGTTACCGCGGCCAACCCCTTCGACAATCCAGACACTATTGTCGTAGCACGCGATGGAACAGGGCAGTTTCGTACCATTGGACAGGCCATCGAGGTGTGTCGGGCCTTCATGGACTACCATAAGGTCATCTACATCAAACGAGGCACCTACAAAGAGAAACTTATCATCCCCGAGTGGCTCACTAATATCGAGCTGTGTGGCGAAGACCGCGATGCAACCATCATCACCTACGACGACCATGCCAACATTCCCATGGATGCCACACTATGGCCAACAGAGATGAGCCAGCAGTTACTGGCTATGGACAATCGTCCGAAGCTCAGCACCTTCCGGACCTTCACTCTGCATGTGGCAGGCAGCGACATCACTATCAAGAACATCACCATCGAAAATAACGCTGCCAAACTGGGACAGGCTGTCGCCCTTCACACCACAGGCGATCGCTTGCAGTTTGTCAATTGTCGCATTCTTGGCAATCAGGACACGGTATATACCTGTACTGCCAACACACGCATCTATTTCAAGGACTGCTATATTGAAGGCACCACCGACTTCATTTTCGGTGCTGCTACGGCATGGTTTGAACACTGTGACATCTACTGCAAGCAGGATTCCTACATCACCGCAGCCTCCACCACCAAAGAACAGCCCTTCGGCTATGTATTTAACGACTGCCGCATCACTGCGGCTCCAGGTGTTACCAAAGTCTATTTGGGCCGTCCATGGCGCGACTATGGCTACACGCTATTCATGAATTGCGATTTATGCAAGGAGATTTGTCCTGAGGGCTGGCATAATTGGGAGAAACATCGCGAGCAGACCGCCCGTTACCTGGAGTATAACAACCGTGGAGCAGGAGCCGACACCTCACAGCGCGTTGCCTGGAGCCGCCAGCTAACCAAGAAAGAAGCAAAGGAAATAACCATTGAGCGGGTGTTCTCCATACAATCAACATGGGCCCCCAATAACTAAAAGACAAAATGGTGTCAACAAGGTTGACACCATTTTACATATCTGTGATGCTGAAAAGAACACTATTGTAACCCATCCAGTTCCCGCTTCAGCGCCTGCAAGTCTTCACGAATGCTTGTCAGGCGTTCAATCATTTCTGCTGTCTTGTCTGCCCCATCGCGGTTGTTGCTGATAATCTTCTTGGCAGCAGCCAATTTAAACCCCCTTACCTTGACAAGATTATGAATCAATCGTATCTGCTCAATATCCTTTTCCGTATATTGACGTACCTTGGCAGGGCCGCTGGTTTTCGGCTTGAGAAAGGGAAACTCCGTCTCCCAATAACGCAACGTGCTCTCATTCAGTCCGAACATCTCGGCAACCTCCTTGATGGAGTAATACAACTTCAGGTTCTTGTTCAGATTCAGTGCCATAATCGTAACATTCATTGATTTGTTTGCAAAGGTACGAAAAAGTTTATAGTTTATAATTGAAAGTTGGAAGTTTTTTAGGCCTCAGAATGAAAATTTTTATTCTTTCATCTTTAATCTTTAATCTTTTTACTACCTTTGTGCACAAAATATAACTAAAGCCTCATCATAAAACTTATGAAAAAGAAACTGATTAGCTTAACCATCATTGCCATTGGCTTACTGACAGCGGTCGCCAGTTGTCAGAAATCAAAAAAGCCGACTGACGGTGCGACACCTGTTGACTCGACAGCGACAGCAGCAACCTTAACCGACGAAGAATCCGCAGTACCTGACTATGACACCACCGATGCTGTAGCCTTCGGACTGAAAGGTTATGTCAAGCAGGTCATCACCACCCACTACGAAGCTACGCCACGCGGCGAGAAGCTTCTCAGAGGAAAACCTCTCGGAGGCTATGCCGACAGCCTGATGACCTTTAATGAGCATGGTCTCGTGACATGTGACAGCTACGCTAACCCCTATACCTATGACGTCAGCGGCAACTTCACTGCAGGACGTTCCAAGACCACGAAGATGACCCGTGACAAGAAAGGCCGCATCACCAAGTACGACCACCAAATTCAGGGCGAGGGACACTGGAACAGCTATAACTACCAGTTCGAATACGATACCGTAGGCCGCATCCAGGAGGTAGGCTACGTCGGTTGGGAGGAGATCTTCGGCTATAAGTTCATCTTCGAGAACGACGAAGACCTTTGGCCCATCAAGGAGACCATGGAGGGACAGGCCTGTGCCGACCTCTTCCAGTCGGAGACCCTCTATCGCTACCTGAAGTTTGACGACGAGGGTAACTGGACGGAGCGCGAGGTATGGACGACGGAAAAGCAAGGTGTTGAGAACGGAGACGAAGAGCCCGAGATGACCGCCACAAATTCCTACACCGTCGAGAAACGGGAAATCACCTACTATGGAGAATGAGGGATAAAGCAGAAAAAATTAACATAGGAACAGTCATTAAAAACTAAAACATTATGAGATTAGACGGAAGACGCGAAAGCTCAAACGTAGATGACCGCCGCAGAATGAGTGGTGGTGCAAAGGCTGGCATCGGTGGCATCGGAGCCATTCTGCTGGCAGCAGTGATTGGTTATTTCAGTGGTGGAACGCAGGGTGCCCTCAATGCTGTTGTCAATGAGGTGACACAGTCAGCGAACCAGACGACAGCCACCAACAACCGTGAGTTCACCCAAGAGGAGCAGGAGTTGGCAACCTTCTCCAGCCAGATTCTCGGTGGCACGGAGGATGTATGGACCACTATTTTCCAGGAACAGGGATGGGGCGAATACAAGAAACCCACCATGGTACTTTACACAGACGGTGTTCAGACAGCCTGCGGACAAGGTTCTGCACAGATGGGGCCATTCTACTGTTCAGGTGACGAGAAGTTGTACATTGACCTGTCATTCTTCACTACCATGAAACGCCAGTTGGGTGCTGATGGTGACTTTGCATACGCCTACGTTATTGCCCACGAGGTTGGTCACCATGTGGAGTACTTGACAGGAACCCTCCAGAAGGCTCACGAACAGATGCAGCGTCTGCCACAGGCCGAGGCCAACAAGGTCAGCGTACGTCTGGAGTTGCTGGCTGACTTCTATGCCGGTGTCTGGGCACATTACGACAACAAGATGTTCGGTTCGTTGGAGGATGGTGACATTGAGGAAGCAATACAATGTGCACAGGTTATCGGCGACGACTACCTGCAGAAGAAGGCACAGGGCTATGCCGTTCCTGAATCGTTTAACCACGGTACATCGAAGCAACGCATGAAGTGGTTCAAGCTGGGATTGCAAACCGGCGACGTACGCCGCGGCACTACCTTCCAGTGTTCTGACGCAGAGCTATAATTAAAAAGTAAATAGTATAACGAAAAAACTGCCGCTACGATGGTATAACCATCAGAGCGGCAGTTTTTTCGTTATTCACTTCATATGATTCACTTACAAGTTGGCCAATTCAATGACCTTATCAACGGCTACGGAGAGTCCGTCAACATTCTTACCGCCAGCCTGGGCAAAGTGGGGTTGTCCACCACCGCCGCCCTGGATGAGCTTAGCCGCCTCGCGTACCATCTGACCAGCATTCAAACCATGTTCGCTAACCATGTCATCAGAAAGCATAATGGTAAGCTGTGGCTTCTGGTTTTCGTGCGAACCAATGACGCAGAGCAATGAGCTATCGACAGCTGCACGAATCTTGAAGACAAGATCCTTGGCAGCTGCAGGTGCCATGGGAGTAACAGCAGTGATGACCTTGACACCGTTGACCTCGCGAGCCTTCTCCACCAGTCGCTGGGCGGCACGCTCAACGGCCTGTGCCTGGAAGCCCTCAATCTCCTTCTTCATGGCATCGTGCTCCTCGATATACTTGCGGATAACGCCCTGTAAGTCCTTGGCATTGTTGAAGAACGACTTGACAGCCTTCAGCACATCCTCCATCTGGTAGAGACGCTCCTCACAGTCACGGCCGGTAGTGGCCTCAACACGACGGATGCCGGCAGCGACACTGCTCTCAGAGAGAATCTTGAAGAAACCGATGCGGCCTGTAGAAGAGGCATGGATACCACCGCAGAACTCACACGAGGGGCCGAAGCGTACCACACGTACCTTGTCGCCGTACTTCTCACCGAAGAGGGCAATGGCACCGAGTTTCTTAGCTTCGTCGAACGGCACGTCGCGGTGCTCGTCGATATGGATGTCCTGACGAATCATGTCGTTCACCATACGCTCCACCTCGCGCAGCTGCTCTTCGCTGACCTTCTCGAAGTGAGAGAAGTCGAAGCGCAGCGTGTCGGGGCCGACCAGCGAACCCTTCTGCTCCACGTGGTCGCCCAGCACCTGCTTCAGTGCATAGTCGAGCAGGTGGGTAGCAGTATGGTTGGCAGCCGAGGCGTCACGCTTGTCAGTATCTACGCAGGCCATGAACTCCGCTGTGGGGTCCTTCGGCAGCTGCTTGACGATATGGACGCTCTGGTTGTTCTCGCGCTTGGTATCGATGATGTCGATGGTCTCGTTCTCGTTGCAGAGTACACCGCAGTCACCGACCTGTCCACCCATCTCTCCGTAGAACGGGGTCTGGTCAAGCACCAGCTCGTAGTATTCGCTCTTCTTCTGAGTCACCTTACGGTAGCGCAGAATATGACAGTTGTATTCGGTATAGTCGTAGCCTACAAACTGCTGTTCGCCAGCCTGCAGCTCAACCCAGTCAGAGTTCTCAACCTGTGCGGCATTACGGGCACGCTCCTTCTGCTTCTGCATCTCCACGTTGAACTGCTCCTCATCGACGGTAAAGCCGTTCTCACGACAGATGAGCTCCGTGAGGTCGAGGGGGAAACCATAGGTATCGAACAGGCGGAAAGCCTGGACACCGTCCAGCTGACTCTTACCCTGGCCCTTGAGTTCGGCCATCGCTTTGTCAAGCAGGGCAATACCCTTGTCGAGCGTACGCAGGAACGACTCTTCCTCTTCCTTGATGACCTTGGTGACCAGCTGCTGCTGAGCCTTCAGTTCGGGGAAAGCGTCGCCCATCTCTGAAACGAGCGTGGGTACGAGCTTGTAGAGGAAGCCTTCTTTCTGTCCGAGGAACGTGTAGGCATAACGTACGGCACGGCGCAGGATGCGGCGGATGACGTAGCCGGCCTTGGCATTCGACGGCAGCTGACCGTCAGCAATGGAGAACGAGACAGCACGCAGGTGGTCAGCACAGACGCGCATGGCGACATTGATGTCCTCCTGCTGCTTGTCCACCTCACCTTCCTCGTAGGTGGTATATTTCATTCCACTAATCTGCTGCTCGGCCTTGATGATTGGCTGGAAGATATCGGTATCATAGTTGGAGTGCTTACCCTGCATCATACGAACCAAACGCTCAAAGCCCATGCCCGTGTCGATAACGTTCATGGAAAGTTTCTCCAGCGAGCCGTCAGCCTTGCGGTTGAACTGCATGAACACGAGGTTCCAAATCTCGATAACCTGCGGGTCGTCCTTGTTGACGAGGTCACGACCGCTGATACCGCTGGCCTTACGCTCTTCCTCGGGACGGCTATCGACGTGAATCTCGGAGCAGGGGCCACAGGGACCAGTATCGCCCATTTCCCAGAAGTTGTCGTGTTTGTTGCCGTTGATGATGTGATCCTCGGGCACGTGCTTTGCCCAATAGCGGGCAGCCTCATCGTCACGGGGGATGTTTTCTTCGGGTGACCCCTCGAAGACGGTGACGTAGAGGTCTGCAGGATTCAATTTCAACACATCCACGAGATATTCCCATGCCATGTCGATGGCACCCTCCTTGAAGTAGTCGCCGAATGACCAGTTACCCAGCATCTCAAACATGGTGTGGTGGTACGTGTCGTGCCCCACCTCCTCCAGGTCGTTGTGCTTACCGCTGACGCGCAGGCACTTCTGAGTGTCTGCACGACGACGTGGTTCTGGGTCGCGTGTACCCAGTATAATATCTTTCCACTGGTTCATACCCGCGTTGGTGAACATCAGCGTGGGGTCATCCTTGATGACCATCGGTGCAGAGGGCACGATGGCGTGTTGCTTTGACTCGAAGAACTTTTTAAACGAGTCGCGAATCTCATTGGCTGTCATCATCTTTATTTTCGATTTACTAATTTTCGATTAACTGATTTTCAATTAACTGATTTATATTCGATTTCGATTTTTATCGATTTACGGATTTTCGATTTATTTACTGATTTTTCTTCAGACGGGCATATTCTTTGCGTGCCCTCGCCAGTTGTTGCTTGAATCGTTCATTACCATTCAGGGCACCCATGATGGTAGCCGCAAGCATCAGTGACGTATCAATGTCGCTTTTGTAGTGATGACCGCAGATGACACGGCCAATGGCATACTCCTGTGCCCTGTTCAGCAGAGCGTAGGTAGAGTCAGGATTAACGAGTGCCAGTGTCATAGCATATACCCACCCACGCGATGCATGACCTGAAGGATAGCTATAGCCTTTGCTCTGTTCCTCATCTCTTTCAGGAGAGATGGAAGGCTCATGAAAATAGACGAACGGACGAGGACGTTTAAAATAATCCTTGGCAACTTTATTGGCCAGATGTGCGTCACGCGCTGCTCCACCTGCCAAACGGTCAATCTCAGGCGTCCGTTCAGGACTGATGACCAGACCAAATGCCTCCGAGAAAGCCTCGAAGAGCTCCAATGGGTCGTCCTGCTTCGCCTTGTCTCCCTGAGGTGTCTGGCGTTGCTGCTTTCCCCACTGGTAAAAGTAGATATCATTGGCAAATACCATATCTGTCCAATCAGGAGGAGCAGGCAGGAAAAGTCGTCCATCCGGTCTTTCCTCTTCTGTGAGATAGGGATCCGGAAAGACGATAACGGCCTGTGCCTGTGCCATCACTACGGTAATGACGGCACAGGCAATCAGGAGCCAGTATCTAAGTTGTTTCATAGTTTACTCTTCCGTTGTCTGATTAGCAGCACGGAAGTTGTCGAGATCGTCCACCTTGAAGTTCTTGATGTAGGCAGACTTGCCGAAAACATCTTCCTCTGCCATGCGAACATAAACGTTGGCGCTCTTCTCGAAAAGTTCCGGTGCCTTCGAAGCATCGCGGATGATGAGGATAGACATGACGAGTTCTGCGGTCATATCATAAAGACGACGGGCAAGGAAGTCCTGTGCATCCTGGTTCTCCAGTGCCTTCACGTTAGCGAGAGCCTCTTCATATACAGGGATGAGCTTTTCTACACGAGCCTTCAGAGCAGCATTTGCGTTCTCAGGCAGTGCTGCGAACATCTCCTTGATGTTGTTCAGCATGGTGCCATTGGTGATGTAGCGGATGGCGGCAACCACCTGCAGTTGCGTAGTACCCTCATAGATGGAGAAGATACGTGCATCGCGGAACAAGCGCTGGCTCTTGTACTCCATGATAAAGCCTGAACCACCGTGGATAGAGATGGCATCGTAGGCATTCTGGTTGGCATACTCGGAGTTCATACCCTTGGCCAGCGGGGTGAAGGCATCAGCCAGACGCTGATACTTCTTCAGTTCCTGCTTCTCCTCGGGTGTGAGCTTACGGTCGCGCTCGATATCCTCAAGACACTTGTAAACATCTACGTAGCAAGCTGTCTCATAGAGCAGCGAACGGCCGGCATCGAGCTTGGCCTTCATGCGAGAGAGCATGTCATAGACAGCGGGGAAGTTGATGATCTTGTCGCCGAACTGCTGACGCTCCTTGGCGTAAGCCAGTCCTTCGTTGTAAGCCTCCTGCTCTACACCGACCGACTGTGCGGCGATACCCAGACGGGCACCGTTCATCAGCGCCATCACGTACTTGATCAGACCTAAGCGAGTGCTACCGCAGAGTTCTGCCTTGGCGTTCTTGTAGGTCAGCTCACAGGTGGGTGAACCATGGATACCCAACTTGTGCTCGATGTGACGAACGTCAACACCGCCCTGGCGCTTGTCGTAGATGAACATCGACAGGCCGCGGCCGTCCTTGGTGCCCTCCTCAGAACGAGCCAGCACGAGGTGGATGTCCGAGTCACCGTTGGTGATGAAGCGCTTCACACCGTTCAGGCGCCAGCAGTTCTCCTTCTCGTCGAAGGTGGCCTTCAGCATCACGCGCTGCAGGTCAGAACCGGCATCGGGCTCCGTGAGGTCCATTGACATGCCCTCACCGGCACAAACGCGGGGGATGTACTTCTGGCGCTGTTCTTCGCTACCGAACTCATAGAGCGTGTCGATACAGCTCTGCAGGCTCCAGATGTTCTGGAAACCGGCATCAGCGGCTGAAATCATCTCACTCAGCATAGAGAACACAGCGTTGGGCAGGTTCAGACCGCCGTAGCGGCGAGGCATACTTACACCCCACAGGCCAGCCTTGCGGGTGGCGTCGAGGTTCTCGTAAGTCTTAGAGGCGTAGATCATACGACCGTTCTCGAGGTGTGGACCTTCCAGGTCAACAGCCTCAGAGTTTGGCTCGATGATGTTGGCTGCCACGTCGCCGGTGATGTCGAGAATCTGCTTGTAGTTCTCGATGGCATCGCCCAGGTCAACGGGAGCGTAGTCATATTCTTTCGCATCAGCGAAACCCTTTTCTTTCAGCTCAACGATACGAGCC
>Ga0310697_10000793_pt1 | contig 40170 bp, 24 predicted proteins | sample 172DNAGHGlowgp2_FD_203883 | JGI IMG/M metagenome (GOLD analysis project Ga0310697, IMG submission 203883) | Sheep rumen microbial communities from Palmerston North, Manawatu-Wanganui, New Zealand - 1728 DNA GHGlow gp2 (v2) (version 2) | ecosystem: Host-associated > Mammals > Digestive system >...
GGAAATCCTCCGGCAACGTTCCGTCCAAGCTCTTCCATACCACGTGCTGGCTTCCCAATGCCTGCAAGTCCTTGATTTCCGAGCCTTGGCAGATAATCTTCGAGAACACGATTGGTTTACGGGCACGATCAATCAACTTGTAGTGCATAGAGATTGGCTCGCTCACACAGAAGATACCATCCGATACATATTTATATGTAGCTGAAATTGTGTAATCGGTTGCCTCTGTAACAATTCCATACGGTACGATAGTGTGATCAACACCATCGGTAACACCACGCATCACACCATCGGTTCTACCAGCATTCCACATCACAGTTGAAGCATCGTTGATTTCAGGGTTGAAGTTTTCTGCCTTAATTTCAGCAATGTCATCGTAAATACACAATGTGATATCATCACTGATAGTAAATGTAGGAGTTGGTATCACACGAAGTGTAACAGGAACTGTGTCACTAGTACATCCATTCTGAGTACGAGTCACATAGTATGTAACATCTGAGTTACCTACTTCGGATTGATGTGGAGTATGAGTGTAACCCTTGTCGATTTGCGTTGACATTAAACTGTCAGACCACCACATATCAATACTCATATTAGTAGAAAGTGTTGGGAAAATGGTATCGCCCTGACAAATACTTGCACCAGTCACCTTAGGAGACTCAGGTTTAGCATACACATTGAATGAAATCAATTTTGTAGGACCTTCACAACCATTCACTGTTTGAGTAGCGAAGAATCTCTTGATACCTGCAGTCATAACGTCCTTGTCAACAGTATAGACATCAGCATATTCCTCGTTGAGCGATGTAGTTAAATCCGATGCATTGTACCATTTCACATTTGAAGCAGGCACAGTGTTATCAAGCGGATTCAACGCCTTCATTGTAACTGGTTCGTCGTATTCGCAGTTCAATTGTTTATAGTCAACTTGTGGAGGCAGAGGCAATGGTTTAATCGTATAAACTACCGATGAAACGCCACCCATTTTCAAACTACTTTCGCAACCATTGACAGTTCTTGTAGCATAGTATGTATATTCGTCTGCCTCAGATTCCTTCGACAAATACGATACAGTATTCTTCGAAATAGGACGTGTAGCTTTATCATCAGAGTACCAATTGATTACATCGCCTTCTTCAAGGTTTACTGCCGTTACAGGCACATTACTTTCCTCGAAACAGATTTCTGCGCCTTCCAATTCTGGAGCATCAGGAATTGGCTTAATCGTATAGGTAGCAGATGCTTTCTCACTGTAACATCCATTTTCGTAACGAACCGCATAAATTGTATATTCATTTGGCTCACTGCCAGTTGGACTGAATGTCATCTGAACTGGAGAACCGTCAACGGCAGGAACGCCATACGCTCCTGGATCTTCCTCGAACCAGATTGCGCCAGAGCCCATACCATTGAATGTGGCTTTGAATGACAATTTATCCGTTTGACCATCACAAACCGCATCGGTAGCAGGAGTGATTGTAGGAGCAAGCGTTTCGTTAATTGTTACGGTTGTTTTAACCTTGCGGCCTTCACAACCTTCAGGATTTGTCAAGCCTTCCAACGGCAACGCGTTGTATTCTGATATATAATATGAATACACGTTAGCCGTAGCAACTGCATCTTTTGGATCGTATTTGCCATTTTCGTCAGCCGTTACGAAATCAGTTGCGTCGTTTGAAGTATAGAAGCGGAATTCAGATTTTGAACCATCGCGTTCGCTCCAATCACCAGTTGTAGCAGTCATTACAGCAGCGCCGCCAGCAACATCATACACGCAGGCTACAGGAGCATCAATGTTCACATTTGGAATAGGACAAGGAACCAAACGTACCAATGCTTCAGCTGCTTCAGAATAGCAGTCTGCCGAGCCATCGTACTGACGGGCATAATATGTTTTTTCTATTTCGCGGTCGTAAGGAAGACCTGTGCTCCACGTAGCGCCGTCGCCATTGTCATTCTTGTTTTTACGAACATCTGGTGTCATACCAGCTTCGTAGTCGAACCAATGGATTGACGCGCCATCAGCAACATCAGAAGTAACTTTTACAACCACATCATTCGTCTGGCTTGTCATAGCATAGAAGCCTTCGGTTGTTGGTTTTGGCAAATAGATAACTTTTATTGTACGTTCATTTTCGCCCTTACAACCTTTCACATCTTCCGCTTTAACGGTGATTGTATATTCATCAGTTTCTTGTGCTTGTTTCAACGTGTTGAAGTACGCATACGTTTCTGTTTGTGTAGAGAATGAATCATCGCTACCAGAAGTTGACCATTGCGTTGAAGCGATAGCATTCGAAACGCCTTGCCCGTTGTTACCTGGAGTTACCACAACGCGTACACGAGAATCACCGTCGGTAAAACATACTGATGCAGGGTCCTCAGCATTGAATGTCACAACAGGATTGCTGTGAACTGTTGAAGTCACCTCACGAGGAGCAGACCAGCAATAATCCTGACCTTTGTCGTAGTAAGCATAGTAACGAACATAGTATGTTGTTACACCAGCACTTGCAACATCCGATTGGCTGTAAGTTGATTCAGCGCCTTCCTCTCCTGGAATTTCGTTCAAAACATCAGCGGAAGCTGACCAACTCCATTTAGTAGGAGTAGCACCAGCATTCGCAGTTGCTCCCATACCATCGGCAAATGCAATACCTTCGCAGGTTTCGGCATCGGTAACTGTTTCAACCGTCCACGGACAGTCAACAATCATAACCTCTTGTTTCTTTCGTTCGCTCACACAACCATTAACTGTTTGCGAAACATATAATTCAATTCCTTCACCTTCGGTTTGTTCCGCTGGGTTGATAATTGACTCATCAACAGTCCAAGGATTAGCATTGTCGCTCAATTCATTACGAGATGTTTCAGTACGATACCAACTAACAACCGTAGGAATTTGAAGACCAGTGCCGTTTTCTATATTTCCAGCCTCCAAAACAACTGGGATAGGATTAGAAGTCATTCCAACGTATTTTTCAGTTGTTGGTATTTCGGCATATTCTACCGTGAATGCACGTTCAGCAGTGTTTTTACAGCCATTGCCGTCGGTATATTCAAAGTGGGCAGTATAGTTGCCATCGGCTGGTTCGCCGTTGTCCTTGCTGAGCGTTGGGTTGATGATACCAGAATTTTCGTCAATCAACGATGCCAATTCTGTTACCGACCACTGACCGCCTTCGGCACGAACGCCGTTAGCAGTAGCTGTTGCCATAAAGTCACCACCATCGTAGCACAATATGCCAATTTCACCGCCGTTCTGCGAAGTTCCAATCAAATCAACAGCCACAACTGGAAGTGCATTTACTGTAACAGTAACTGTTTTTTCAGGGCTCCAGCATTCAGCCTGACTCATTTTTTCAGCAGCCTTGTAGCTTACCTTGAATGTGGTCACCGTGGTTTCCGTAACCTCATTTGGCAATGCTGTGGCGTACGAACTATTGGTGTTTTCATCCTGGGTTCCTGCCGTAGCGTTAACCCAACGCCATCCTGTTACGCCCGCGGCTGTCGCATTTGACAAATCGCCAGGAGTTGCCTCAAGATTTGGCAATGCATCTTCGCTACAGATTACTATATTGTCAACATCAGGAGCTGCCCACGGACATTCAGCCAATATCAATTTAACCTCGGCTGGCTCGCTTTCGCAGCTCAAATCGTTGGATACAACCTTTGTGCGGGTTACCCAGTAACTTACATCGTACGTTTCGAGACCGGCAACCGTCGCTGTCATATCGCCAACGGCATACGTTTTATCAGCGTTGTCGTCGCCGATTTTTGTTGTCTTATTCTTATCGGAATACCATGTGACTGGCTGGTCGTTGGCTGGCTTGCTTGCGTCGGCCGTATAAGATGGAAGGGCCGGAATCTGGTCGGCGAGCTTTATCAACCAGTTTGTGGTGCTTCCATCGGTTGGCGCCATATAGTGGGCATTCACACTGAATTCAGGTGCCGATGTACATGTTGTCCCGTCAGCGTATGCGGAACTTGTGACAGTGTAAACGAATTTGCCCGTCAACTGTGAACCGTCGTAGTCACCCGGAGTCCAAACCAGACCATCGATTGTGCCGGCGTCAGCGCCGTTGAACGCCAATGTGCCAGTACGTGGCATCACCTCTATAGGAACTGTCACATCGCCGTGCGCGCAATAGTCTGACTTCGCAGTGATTACCACCGAAGGCGTGTCAACCACGTGGACAGTTACCTTTGTCCCTGCCGACCAACAATTACCTGTTTTATCGTATTCAGCGGCATAGAATGAATAGTCACCAATTTCCTTGGTGTTCAATCCCGATGCGTTTGGAACATTTGCCGACAACGTCTTTGTGTCAACATCAATGTCTGTTATCAACTCTGCTTCCGCAGTGGCGTTGTCCTTGCCAACAGGGTCAACGTTGAACCATGCGATATACGAATCAGCGTCGGAAATTGTTGAGGCCGCATTTCGGGATGCTGTCAAATCCGTCGAAGGATTTTCCGTGTTCGCACATATATATATGTCTTCCGCCTGTGGAGACATTGCCGAGCATTTTGTGATTACAACCCTCGCAATTGCGGAGTCGCTGTAACATTTCGCACCGTCAACCATACGATATGAGCGAACGGTATATGGATATGCACCTTCGTCAGAAGTACCATTTACTTCTTTTGTATATGAAGCATCACCATCGGCACCTACTTGAGTTCCTGCGGAACCATTTTCGCCAAGGAACCATTGGAGGACATCGCTTGCATCGGCGGCGGTCGCGCTCATTGTGCTGCTGCTTCCGTCGAGTATCACGCCAAGGTTAATCATAACCGTTGACGTTCCGCTTGTGGTTGGCGCGTCAACCTTCACAACATTGATGGTTGTCTCGTTGCTGTTCGTACATCCGTTCGGGTCGGTGTAGGTATAACCAACCGTGTTGTCGCCCGTGTGGTACGACGCTGGGTCGAACGATGCGCTTGTGGCCGCAGCCGTTCCCGACCATGTGCCTGTTCCGCCCGTTGGGGCAACATCAGGAGTGAGTGTTTTCGCGGCGGCATTGTAGCATGCCTCAGCAGGCGCAATAATATTTACCGTAGGTTTGTTGTAAACCGTAAAGTTATCTGTTGCCGTACTTGTACACTCATTAGCGTCAGTGTATGTTAAGGTGATTTCATAATCACCCGCCTCGTTTGCGGTCGGGTCGAACTCGCCCGTTGACGTGTTCACCGTGCCATTGTTAATTGAATATTCAAACGTTCCGCTTGCAACCGTGTTCTTCGTAGTTACAGTTACAGGAGCCGTGTTGGTGGTTCCGTCGTGGCATACGACCTTGTTGCTTACCACCACTTGTGGCGTTGGCAACGGGAACACCGTCATTGTTAACGACGATTGTTGTGCCACGCAGCCAGAGTCACTTGTGAAGTCATACGTTATAACATGGTCGCCGGCAGTGTTGCTGCTCGGTACGAAATCGGTTGTTGTGTTTGCGCTGTTGGTGATAACAGTACCTCCCCACGTACCAGTACCATTTTCGCTTGGCGTAGCTGTGATTGTTTGCGCTGCGTCAACCGAGATACAGTGGTCTGGGTCGCCAACCGCAACAGTTGTCGTTGGTATTGGGTTTACAACCAATGTACGGGTGCTTTCGCCAGTACAACTATTTTCGTCAACCACGTTGACTTTTACAACGTATGTGCCAGCAGGGGCAGTTCCGAGGAATGTTTTGCTGTTAGAAGTAACTTGTAAATAGCTTGATCCCTCTCCTACCATCGTCCACGTTTCAGCGTAACCGCCAGCGGTTGACAATGTGATTGCTGTACCAGCACAAACGGCGCCATCGTTGGCGGTAACGCTTGATTCTTCAGCAATAATCTGAGGTTCAAGATTTGCATTGACCGTAACAGGAAGAGCGGCACGAGGACCTTCGCAACCGTTCACTGTTTGCGATACATAATAATTTACTGCTGGAACAATTTTTTGGTCGGTTTTACCGATAGGAGCAGTAGAACTTGCTTCTCCACCCGTTGCATTTGTGCCATACCAATTCAAAGTTCCTACTTTTCTTGTAACGTATGCATCGAGGCTTTCCTCATCTGCTTCGATACACTTAGTGTAAGCCGCAGTGGTTGGTGCCACAGGAACTGCACGAACAGTAACATCTGTTGACACCACTTCGGCAGGACAACTGTGGCTGCTTACGTATGCGTATGAAATAGAAACCGTTTTGTCGGTTGTTCCTGTATTTTCGCCAGTCAGTTCAGCTGTTTTCAATGCTTTTTCAGTAGCATTTGTCCACGTGGTAGTACCGTCGCCATCATCGCCAGTAACTGTGGCAGTGATAGTTGCCACTTCGCCAACGCAAATGTCGTCGTCATCGGCTACCAATGTTACTTTTGGCGTTGGATGAACAGTGATAGTAGCGTCATTTTCGCCATCACATTCAGCGTTTTCGACCTTCACGTGAATATTGTATTCCGTTTTTGCAGTTACCGAAGGCGCCGTTATATCAAGATTCTTACCAGAAACAACGCCAAAGCCTCCTGACACAGCATCGCCAGACCATGTTACTGTGTATCTGTTTGCATCTTCAACGGTTACTTCGCTTGTTCCGTTGATACACAATTCATCTTGTGAAATGATAATCTTCGGCTGTAATTTTTTGTTCACAATAATTGAAATGTCGGTTGGGTCACTTTCGCAACCTTCGAACAATTGTGTTACCTTATAATTATATGTACCATCGGATTTAATGCTGATGGAAGGAGCGGCGTTCAATTTTGTAGTGCCGTCGCCTTTATACCATTGCAATGTACATCTATTATTAGCAGGAGTAGCCTCCAAAGTCACATCCGAAGCGCTTGGGTTCATACAGTATGAACTCTTGTTGCTTTCGGTAGGAGGAACTGGTTTTGGATTGAACGTAAGGTTCAACGCTGTTGGGCGGTCAGCCTTACAGCCTGCGGCGCTTTCGTAGTCGGCATATACCGAAACTTCTTCGGCATCAGGCCACGTGGCAGTTGCTTTTGCAGTGGCTGTTGCGCCAGTGCCTGTTGCACCCGACCACGTATATGTACCACCTGTGGCAGCTTGCCCGTTGACTTTTGCTGTAGCCGTAACAGTGATTTCGTTGCCACTACAAACGGCATCCTTGTCTGACGACAATGTAACCACTGGTTTGGCATTGATAACCACCGTTTTAGAAACTTCGGCACTTGGACACGAAGCTGTACCAGCAGTATTTGTAGCCGTTAATTTATACGTATAAGTTTTTGCACCGTCGGCAGTTTGGGTATCTCCCGTACCTGAGCCATCGCCTGCCCATTTGAACGTAGCGCCCGTAATATTAGACGAAGCAGTCAAAGTGATAGATTCAGGCGCGCAAACCTCATCTTTCGAAGCGGTGATTTCCGCCGTAGGCACAGCAACAATGGTTACTGTTGACGTAGAGTTGTTTGCGTCGGCGGTACAATATTTATCCTTCAACGAAGTGATTTTATATACATAATCCGTTGAAGCCGAACCAGCGGCAACTGTGGTTGCAGGAGTGATTTTTCCTGAAGTGCCCGCAGCTGTACCATTTTTCGCCGTTCCGCCATTTTCAGTATAAGAATAGGTAAACGGAGCAGTACCTGTGAAGGTAAGAGAAATGTCGTTCACTGTTTTACCCTCGCAATATGCGCCACCGTTGCCAATAGTAACCGTAGGTTTTGGAGCTTCGGTCACTTCCAAATTGGCGGTATATTGACAAGACCCCGATGTTGGGTTATCAATATCGTACGCCATCAATTTGTATTTACCTTTGACATCAACGCTGATTGATTGTTTACCTTCCTCATCGGTCAACTCAGTTGTACCTTTATACCATTTGTAGCCAACTTTTGCAGCATTGTCGGCAGCTTTGGTTCTATTAATTTTCAATGTAGTAGTTTCATCAGGACAAAGGTAGGTTTTGTCGTCAGTGGCAACCACCGTGAATTCACCCGGCTTGTTACAAGGGCAATCTTCGGTAAGAGTTACTGGAACAATGTCGCAATAGCCTTGACCTGAATAGATTTGGAAATTACAAAGCGGTCCAGAATTATCATTATTATAATTACCCTCTTTTTCTGCACCATACACAGTAACCGTTCCGTCTAAATCATCAGTCATACCAGCTAAAGATGAAGTATATTCAAGTATTTTAGAGTTATCTCCATTTATTGCCCCATTAGACGAAGGAGTAACAGTAAAATAGTACGTTCCCGCCGGCAATGTTATATCCAATGGTATTTCCACCATTTGTACAGGCAATGTAATATTAGCATTTCCAAATATAGGACTATATTTACATATACGTTCACTACCATTTTGTTGACAATTTGACCAATTGTCGATTTGAGTAGGAGAAACTTGTGCTGAATACGTAACAGTTTTTGTCACTGTCTTTTTTACATCCGATGTATTCGCAACCCATTTACTATTAACTTGCTTTACACCACATATTTTAATCGTATAAGTAATAGAACCTGTAACCTCCGTAGTTGCAGCTTCAGCTTCTTCTTGTGTATCAAACACTGGTCCATTAGTTTGCGTTGATTTTGTTATAGCCGGTTGGACAAATAACGTTGTTGAACCCAACGTTGTTTCATTAGAAAAATCAAGTCCAATAGAAGCAAATTTTTGTTTTATACCTGTGCCTGTACCTGCTTGTGATTGGGTTCTCGAAATAATAGAACCTGCTCCCAATGCCGTTTCTTGCACATATATTTTTTTCTGTGTTCTTTGTGTGTTGGAATATCCCACACCAGTAACATCAAGAGTAACAGTCCCGCTACCAATAGATTGTCCCAACAAACCAGTTCCATTTGATTCGGAGAACCACGAATACACAGCTCTGTCATTAGTTGTGGAAACTTTTGCCGTTACTGTGTTGTTACAGAATGTGAAATCATCAACATCGAAGGTTTTTTCGTACGCCGAAATAGTGATTTCGTCTTCGGCATCCTCATACACATCGCAACCACTATTGTGTCCTACATATTTTATCACCACTTTGTAGGTACCCATACCATTCGTACCTGCCGGCGTTTTATATGTTGTTTTTGACGCATTACCAGTTTGAACCTGTTGCCCATCTTTATACCAAGTGATGGTATATGAATCCAACATATCAGCCTTTGAAATTGTAAAACCACAATTTAGGGTTTGTCCATTAAACGCCGACGCACACACTTTCATACTTTTAGGCGAAATGTTAGCATCAGGGTGCGGATCCTTGAATGAATTACATGCTGTTGGAGGTTGTATCTTCGTTGCATAATCATAAGAAGTCGCTGTCGTTCCCAAGTTACCATAACTATTGTTACCCCATGCGTACATGCTACCATCAGCACGACCATAGAATCCCCAGCTATCACCTTTGTTAATAAGAATCACGTCATCATGAACATTTCCTTTTGAATATTGTACATATCCAGGAACCTCAGCCGTCGTACAAGCTCCACTTTGAGGGAATCCATAGGCACCCCAAGCAACAGGCTTTCCAGTAATAGAAACCGCCATACCGGTAGATTGTCCTGCGCCAATAGATTTTGCAAGCAAATACGTACCATCACTATCCTCATCGTCAACATTTCCTTTTATCACACGTTGAGGACTGCTTGAACCAATATTAGCACCTAAACCACACGCATGATTCCAAGTATCACCCCACGCCCACACATAACCGTCTGCATCACGAGCAAAATACATAACATCGCCAGCAGCAATTTCCTTTATGTTTGACAACGGTTTACCCGCAGCAACATAGACCATTCCAAATTTATTACTTGGTCCATTATTATTGCCATTCGGTGCACAATATCCTCCGCCTGCCAATCGACCTAAACCTGTGTTTGTTTTTTGAACACCACCGCAAGACCATACATGACCATCAGAATCAAGTGCAAGGGTTGCATCGTCACCAGAGAAAATTTGAACTATATTTTGTATTTTTTTGCCATTCAAATCAATACACCATTCAGGAGATGAAACTTTATTGTCGTGTCCAACACCTAAGGAAGATTCAAACGCAGCCATATTTCCACCCCAAGCCACAACCATTCCTTTATATTGACCATCGCCCAATATTGCAAATGAATTGGCATTACCAGCATATACCACATCAACATTACAGAGATAGCCATTACAATCATATTCAGTTCCCGCCAAGCAACCGGCAACTACTTGGTGAGGAGACGTTATCACCCTATCATTTGTATTTCCTTGTCCACACTGTCCCGAACTATTATCTCCCCAACACCACACACGGTTTCCACTATTACCGCAACTCAATGCAATAAAAGATTTTCCAGACCCTGAGTTTACTTGCTGCATAGTTTCGTTATTAGGGAATGGCACTTGTGTCCACTGCGAAACCTTATCCGCGGAACTTCCAACCCCCAACGTACCATTACCAGCACCAGAAGGTCCAGTATTAGAGCCTGTCACAAACACATAGTTGTTTGAACACACCAAACTCGAAACCTCAGATCCACCAGAAATAATAAGGTCTTTCTGTGCAAACGCCAACGTGCCCGTGGCAATAGCCACCAGCACCAATGATAGTTTTTTCAATCTATTCATAGCCATACTATTTTGCAAAACATACATATAAGACTCATTGCAATAGAAAAAAGTTACACGAACATTGAATTACTATTGCAATTATTCTGCAAATATACAGCAATTTTGGTTATTAACAAGATTTTAACAAGGAAAAGAGAGGGGGATAGTGTAAATTTTACAATAAGCTTTTTTCTGTTACTTTCTGTCTTCAGCGACAGAAAGTAACCAAAGAACGCCGTCGCCGCCGCATCTTCGCTAAAAATCTTCTCACTCCACTAAACTCTCGGGGATGGCGCTCCCCACAAACCCGCGCCGCCAAGCCGAGAGTTCTTAACGTTCCGTTCAAAGATTTTTTTCACGCTCATCTGCGAAGGCGAGCCATTATCGTTTTATGAAGTTTAATACATACTGCTACTAACCAAGAATCTTTGTCAGCACGACTCTCCGACTTAGCTGGTTGGCGTCAAAAAAATCAACGGAGTGGAGCGTGAAAAAGGCGTTGGTGCCTTGTACGGGAAACTTCAACACACGAAAAATTGGCACTTCAACGCCTTTAGCGAAACGCAGTTGATTTTTAGCCAAGCAGGTACGTCGGCGGCCTTTCTTTGGGTTCCGTTTCCCTTGGGCATTTTGCTCACGTTCGGCAAAGAAAATACCTTTTCTTTGCTCTCACTTAATCGCAAAATTCTTTCGCCGCCGAAAGAAATGGAACATTGACACCTATCTTCTTATTTGTCCTTTTTTCTTGTTGTTCGAAGATGATTTCGATTGCGAAGACTGGGAGGTCTTGCTTGCTGAAGATTTTGACGTTGATGTCTTTGCCGGAGCTTTTTCTTCCTCGGCTTTTTCGGTTGACATAAACGTTTGGCGGCGAATAGTGCTTTCGTCGGATTCAAATGCATCGATTTTGGAATCTTCCACCGCAAGACTACCGATTGAGGAATTTTCAATCAGAAAATCCTCTATGCGGCAATTTTTTATTTTCAAATCGGAAATGGTTGCGTTAGTGAGCGTGAGAAATTTACATATCACGTTTTCTATCAACACATTGGTAATTACAGTTTGCTCGATTGTAATATCGGTTGCGGTAACATTCTGAACCGAAGATTCAACAGTTACCACGTTGGTAATCAACACATTGTCGGGACCATACTGTCCTGCTATGGAATCAGCCACACGTTCCGCATAGGTTTTACGCGGTGGCTGGTTTTCTTTTGCAGTTTTGGCTGCCGCCGACTTGGAACTTGGCGACGGACGCGACTGCCCCATCACTTGAAGTCCAACCAATGCACAAACTAATAGTATCAGTAATTTTTTCATTTTCAATCCTAATAATTGCAAATCTATGATTTTTTATTATTGTTTAGCAATTTTTTTTGAAAAAATTAGGATTATGTATTATCGTCGCCGCAAACAGATTCCTCTCTTCGCTATCGCTACGGTCGGAAAGACGGAGATGAATGGGGAGAAAAGATCTGTACAATCGTCATCCCTCACTTCGTTCGGGATCTCACGAAAAATGTATAAAAGAACAACCTACTGTATTGGTAGGTTAAATAATTTATATATATTTGCGCCATCAAAGTAGATTTTATGCTTTGAAACAAATAATAATATGTATAATTGCAAAAAAAAGATTATGAACGAAAAGAAAATACTCACAATTCAAGACATTTCGTGTGTGGGACAATGTTCATTAACAGTGGCATTGCCTGTTATTTCAGCTATGGGAATTGAGACTGCTATTTTGCCGTCGGCAATATTATCGACGCATACAGGCGGTTTCACAGGCTACACATTCCACGACCTCACCGACGATATTCCAGCGATTAAGGAGCACTGGAAAAAGGAAAACATTCGCTTCGACGCGTTCTACACAGGCTACGTGGGCAGCGTGAAACAGTTGGAGTACATTTCCGACATTATGGACGAGCTCAAAAAACCTGACAGCATCATAGTCATCGACCCTGTTATGGGCGACAAAGGCAAGCTCTATCCAGGGTTTGAGCCAAGTTTCGCAAAAGAAATGGCAAAAATGTGCAAGAAAGCCGATGTGATTGTGCCAAACCTTACCGAAGCGGCGTTTATGCTTGACGAGGAATACATTGAAGACAATCACACCGAGGAATACATTGAACGTATTTTGAAAAAATTGCTCGCCCTTGGTTGTAAAAATGCGCTTCTTACAGGCGTGAACCTGCAACCCGGCAAATTGGGTATTGCCTCAATCAACGGCGCGACAGGCAAAATCAGCTATTATTTCCGCGACCTCATCAACGGAATGTTCCACGGCACCGGCGACGTGTTTGCAAGCAGTTTCGCAGGCGCAATGGTTCTTGGCAAATCTGTTGACGAAGCCGGAAAAATCGCAGTTGACTTCACCGTTGACGCAATTCAAAAAACCATCAACGACAAGAGCCACTGGTACGGCGTGAAATTTGAATTGGCACTGCCAGGATTGATTGACAGCATTAGAAAATAAAAGTGTTTGTATATGTATTTTGCGTGGGGCTGTTACATTGGTAACAGCCCTACGTGTTTTAATACAGAAAATTATTATACGGATAGCGGATTGCGTGCATTTCCTTTACACGTTCGTATATAGTGCGACGGAATTCATCAATATTTTCTTTGTTTTTCGCAGAAATAAAAATGCACGGTTCTTTTTGTGCGAAATACATATTTTTGAGTTCTTCGAGCGAGTAGTTTTCCAACGTTTTCGGGCTCAAATCATCCTCGTCTTTTTCGGTATATGTAAATGCATCGATTTTATTAAAAACAAGTATCACAGGTTTGTCGCCAGCCCCAATGTCGGCAATGGTTTGGCTCACCACTTGGATTTGTTCCTGAAAATTTTTGTGCGACACATCAACCACGTGCAACAATAAATCGGCCTCGCGAACTTCGTCAAGCGTGGATTTGAAGGATTCCACCAACGTTGTGGGCAATTTGCGGATAAATCCCACCGTATCGGACAACAAAAACGGAAGATTATCAATCACAACCTTGCGGACCGTGGTGTCGAGTGTGGCAAACAGTTTGTTTTCGGCAAGCACTTCGGATTTGCTGATAAGGTTCATCAACGTGGACTTTCCAACATTCGTGTAGCCAACAAGCGCAACGCGGATAAGACTTTGGCGGTTTTTCCGTTGGGTTACCATCTGACGGTCGATTTTCGCCAATTCATCTTTCAGAAACGCAATACGTGACTGGATGATTCGGCGGTCAACCTCAATCTGCGACTCACCCATACCACGCGATGTGGTTCCACCGCCGTGCTGACGGTCGAGGTGTGTCCACATTCGCGTCAAACGGGGCAGCATATATTGCAGACGAGCCATTTCAACCTGTGTTTTTGCGTAGGCGGTCTGAGCCCGTTGCGAAAAAATGTCAAGAATCAATTTTGTGCGGTCAACAATCGGATGGTTCAATTCCTTTTCGAGATTTCGCAGCTGTGTGGGTGCGAGTTCATCGTCGAAAATCACCATATCCACGTCGTTATCTTTTAGATACAGATTAATTTCCTCGATTTTACCACTTCCGATAAATGTTTTTGAGATGGCTTGCGGCAGTTTTTGAAGGAAGTGTTTTTGCACAACAATTCCCGCCGTTTCAGCCAAAAAAGCCAATTCGTCGAGATACTCGCGAACCTGCAATTCAGTTTGGTTCGGAAGCATAACACCAACAATCACAGCCGTTTCGGGCTCTATTTCCGTTGAAAAAGGTTCTACCATATTCTTGTTTTTCCAGCCACAAAAGTAACAAATAATGTTGAAACAGAAACTTTTGCCGTAAAATCCGCATAAATTCCACGTTGTTCACAATTATTTGAAAAAAGAAGCACGGCAAACACCACGAAACGCAATTGATTATTATCTTTGCATCGGTTTTTAATGTACAGAGCTTTGCCTAACGTTACAAATACCTACGAGACGGTGTCCGTTGACTCGCTGAATGGTTCGGAAGCGAACACATTTGGCAAGATTTCGTTGTTTTCGTCAGCCGACACCACCACCCGCATTGAATTTCCCGTTAAAAAAGGATGTTCCACGTTGGAGATAACGCCTGAAGATATGGGCGATACGGTTGTAACCACAACAGCAGACAGCTCCACTGTGTCAACCATTGACACCGCAGCGGTTGCAACAACCGATTCAGTACAAGAAACCCTCGCAGTAGTTGAAACCGTTGACACAACGCACAATGAAACAGCACAAAAAGACGTGCCGTTTACCGAATTCGACGATAAAGTGTTCCGCATCAACTACACAAAAATCGGGCAAATGGAAAACGGCTGGATGTTTTGGACATTGCTCGCCAGTTTGGTTGTGCTGGGGATTACCAAAATCGTATTCAAAAAGCGTACAGAATCCATTTTCAGCCACGCATTCAACTTTAATTTTGCCCAAAAAGAATTCCATAAATCGGGTGAGAACTCCCAACTTGCCCAAACAATCCTACAATGTATATTTGCGTTCAACCTTGGGTTGTTTACATTTTTCGCATTCAAAATCAATTTGGACTGGGAACTCACGACATTACAGACAATATTCCGTACGGGACTTTTCACTGGATGTATTTTGGTGTTGTATTTCTGCAAAAAGTTGCTCTATTACCTGATAGCAGGCATTTTCGACCGCTATGAATACGCCCACGAATGTATTTTCAACGTGTATTTGTTCAACCGTGCGCTCGGCATCTGCCTCTACCCGATAGTGATAGCGTTGGCATTTGTGAAACCGTCGGTTATTGCGCCGAACGTGATTTTAATAATTGGATATGTGGTGATTGGACTATTTTACTTGTTCCGATTGTATAGGGAATTTCAAATTAGTTTGAAAAATCACATATCGTTATTTTACATTTTTTTGTACTTTTGCACACTCGAATTTCTACCGATAATGCTGTTGGTAAAATTTATTACGAGTATTGTTTTCACTGAATTACATATAGTATGAAAATAAAGAAAATATTAGTCTCTCAACCAAAGCCTGAAACGGAAAAATCACCGTATTTGGATTTTGCAAAAAAATACAACATCCAAATCGATTTCAGACCGTTCATTCACGTTGAAGACCTTACTGCCAAAGATTTCAGAGAGCAAAAAATCTCAATCTTGGACCATAGCGCAGTAATGTTCACCAGCCGCACGGCAATAGACCATTTTTTCCGTATGTGCGACGAATTGCGTGTTGCGATGCCAGCCACAATGAAATATCTGTGCATTTCGGAATCGACAGCGTTCTATCTTCAGAAATATGTTCAGTTCCGCAAACGGAAAATTGTATTTGCAAACGGAAAATTCGACGATTTGATTGAAATTTCAAAGAAATACATAAACGAGAAAATTCTTGTTCCGCTTTCCGACATCCATAAAGCGGAAATTCCCGAAAAACTGACGGCTGCAAAATTCAATTACACCAAGGCAATTTTCTACCGCACGGTGAGCAGCGATTTGTCGGATGTGAACATTAAAGATTACGATATTCTTGTGTTCTTCAGTCCTGCGGGAATAGCATCGCTCAAAAAGAATTTCCCCGACTTCAAACAAGAAAACACTTACATTGGCGCATTTGGTTCAACCACGGGCAAAGCGGTGATTGACGCTGGTTTCAGACTCGACATTCCTGCTCCAACAATCAAATGCACGTCAATGACATCGGCGCTGGAGGATTTTGTAAAAAAAATGAAATAATCGTGGGGTTCCTTCACGAACATAAACTTTCGCACGAACAAGAGTTCAACGCGGTTCTTAAAGGGGGTACAGCTATTACAAGTTACCCCCTTAGATTTTTATATATTGCGGAACAAGCTGAATCGGCAAATTTCCAAGTGGCGATATCCGTTCCCAAAAAACATTTCCACAACGCAGTTGACAGAAATCTGCTGAAACGCCGTATTCGCGAAGGTGTTCGGCATAGTTTCCAACGAAATGATTTCGAGAATCTTTCGATTCAGATTTTAATTGTATATTGCAGCAAATCCAAAACCGAACAAGCAGTTTTGGAACAAAAAATAGAATCTTGTTTTCAAAAAATTCTTGAACATGCGAAACTTCATTAGTGCCATTTTCATTTTTCCGATAAAATTGTACCAATGGTGCATTTCGCCATTTTTGCCAAATGCCTGCCGTTACACGCCCACGTGTTCGCAGTATGGCATTGAGGCTATCAAGAAATATGGCATTTTCAAAGGAGGCTGGCTTCTACTCAAACGGCTGTTGCGCTGCAATCCGTGGGGAGGAAGCGGCTATGACCCAGTTCCGTAAAAATTACGACTATGAAAAAAATTCCACATATCGCGCGATTGACATTAGTGCTTCTCATTCCGCTGTTGTTTCTGAGTTACGACGACACCAAGGATTTTGAAACAGCAAAAAATCTTGACATTTTTTATTCGTTGTTCACAGAAATATCCAATTCCTACGTTGACGAGCTTGCGCCAGGCGACATAATGGGACGCACCATCACGGAAATGCTTAAAACACTCGACCCTTACACTAATTTCATTCCCGAATCAGATGTGGAACGATACACTATGATGACCAAAGGAGAATACGGCGGAATCGGCGCAACCGTTGCCGAACGCAACAATTTGCTGATGATTGTTGATATTTTGGACAACTCCCCCGCCGCTTCAAGCGGACTGCGCGTTGGCGACTTTATAGTGGAAGTTGACGGACATTCCATCGAAAACCAGCCATCCGAAGAAAGCAAGGAACTGCTCCAAGGACAAGCTGGTACAACACTCCGCATAGGAATTTTACGAAACGGCGAACGAAAATCGTTTGCCATAGAACGCAAGAAAATTCAACTGACGAGCGTTCCCTATTATGGTATGATTTCCAACGATTTTGGATACGTGAAACTTAACGAATTTTCACAGGATTGCGCCAACGATGTGCGTTCCGCCTGCACTGAACTCACCACAAATAAAGGTGCAAAAGGTCTCGTGCTCGACCTTCGCGACAATCCAGGCGGTTTGCTTATAGAAGCAATTAAAATTGTGAATATGTTTGTACCCAAAGGTGAACGGATTGTTTACACCAAAGGACAAAATACGACGGAAAACTCAAAATTTTCGACAATGGCGGAACCATTCAACACTACCATTCCATTGGTTGTGCTTGTAAACTCACATTCCGCCTCGGCTTCGGAAATTGTTTCGGGAGCATTGCAGGACTTGGACAGAGCAGTTGTGATTGGAGAACAAACATTTGGCAAAGGACTTGTACAGACACGAAAGGAACTGTCGCACAATTGTTTGCTAAAAATCACCACATCGAAATATTACATTCCAAGTGGCAGATGTATTCAAAAATTAGACTATTCGCACCGCGACGCGCAAGGAAATCCAACCATAGTGCCCGATTCTCTGCAACGGACATTCTACACCCGAAACCATCGACCAGTAAAGGACGGCGGCGGCATTATACCCGATGTGGTTGTGGCTGAAGACACCTCGTCGGCGTTGATGAAAACACTCACCAAGGAATTTGTATTGTTCGATTTTGTGAATGCAACCTACTCGGCTGGCGACACCGCATTGATTCGCCCAAAAACATTCAAATTTTCCGACAACGATTACAAGAAATTCATTGATTTCTACAATACTGTCCAAAACTCCATCAATTCCGAGAGTGAAAAATCACTCAAACAATTGGCAGAACAAGCTCAAAAGGAACAATTCAATATAGCAATTGACATTCAAAACCTCCAGAAACAAATCAAAGCGCAGCGCCAAGCACAATTACAAAGCGACAAAACGAAAATTTCAAACGCATTGGAGATGCTCATTATCAAGCATTTATACAACGAACGGGGATTGATTGAGCATCGTTTGAACAACGATCCATACATTACCACTGCACAAGAATATTTGCAAAACAGTGACCGCTACAAACAAGTGCTTTTGGGTAAGAAATAGAACGAAATCTTTTGCCGTTTCTATTGAATGAACTACTTTCGCACGACATTAAATTAAGGCGATGGCTACAGAATCGAAACACATTTTAGCAGGTAAAAAAGGAATTATTTTTGGCGTAATCAACGAGACTTCGCTGGCATGGGCAGTTGCAAAACAGTGCGTAAACGAAGGCGCTACGATTGTGCTTACCAACACAAAAGCGGCCGTGAAACTTGGTACCACGCAGCAATTAGCATCGTCAATCAATATGCCTTTTATTCCGTGCGACGCAACAAAAATCGACGATTTGGAGCATCTTCTCACACAATCGCAGGAACTTTTGGGCGGGAAAATCGACTTTGTGCTGCACGCCGTGGCGCAATCAATGAATCTTCGCAGACGGAAGCCCTACGAGGACATTTGTTATCCTTATTTTCAGAAAACACTTGACATTTCGGCAGTTTCATTCCATAAATTGTTACAAACCGCGCATAAACTTGACGCATTGCAGAACGGGGCTTCGGTGCTGACACTCACCTACATAGCCTCGGAACGAAGCATGTATGGCTACAACGATATGTCAGACGCAAAAGCACTTCTGGAATCAATCGTGCGTAATTTTGGACGGTTTCTCGGCGAACAAAAACACATCCGCGTGAATGCAATCTCGCAATCGCCAGTGCCGACAAAAGCAGGCAGCCACTGGGACAATGAGTCGTATTTTCTTGACTACACCAACCAACTTGCACCATTGGGAAACGCCACTGCCGACGACCTTGCCGACCTGTGCGTGATGATGTTTTCCGACTACACCAGACGCGTAACCATGCAGACTATATACAACGATGGAGGATTTTCAAAAACAATTCTCACGCCGTCACTCATCGATAGTTTTAAGAACATTACACCGAAAGAAAATTGTAATTAGAACAATCTTTCTTCAGCGTAGGGACGCGTCGCGCCACGTTTCTACAATAAAATCAGACGTATAAAGGGCGGAAGAATTTTCGTTCTTTGGTGTTTTCAGTAGTTACACAAAATCCTTATATAAAAAAAGCGTAACTTCTTATTTAAAAGCAAGTTACGCATTCATAAAGTAGCCCCGTAGGGAATCGAACCCTAATCAATAGTTCCGGAAACTACTATTCTATCCATTGAACTACAGAGCCAACGGGGCAAATATACGCTTTTTTATGCGTTACAACGAAAAACATCAAGTTAATTTATTACTTTTGCACAAATAGAATTAAGACAAGACAGGTATTGATGCGAACATTCATCGCCATTATCACAACATTACTAATTTCATTCGTTGCCTCGGCACAAACGGCGACAATTATAGGCTGTAGCGAAGAATACGCCAACCAAACCATCAGCGTGTATCAATACTCCGACTATTTCACAAAGAACGAAGAACTTCTCGGCACGTTCACAACCGATGCAACTGGCTATTTCTCGTTTACGTTTGAATGCACCACAACCCGTGAAATATACTTATACTTAGGCATTTACAAAGCGTTTTTGTTTGTGTCGCCCAACAAGGAATACGAATTAGCCATGCCACCATACCGCGAAAAAACGCTGGCAGAGGAACTGAATCCCTATTACGAACCAACGGATATCAGTTTGGGCGTAATCAACAGCGACCCCGACGACATTAATATTTTGATTCTGTCGTTCAATTCAGTTTTCGAAACATTTTTAAGTGAAAAAGGCTACGATGTGTTCCTCACCCACGACAAATCCCGTGTGGAAGAACTTGAAAGCCAAATAAATACAATGTTTGCGAAATACGACGATGAGTTTTTCAACGTGTACAAAAACTATCGTTTGTATGCTCTGCGCTATATGGTGTACCAACGCGACAACATGAGCGTGACACGCAAACATTACCTCAACCAGAAATTCCACTACTACAATCCAGCCTATATGAATTTGTTCAAAATGATGTGGAAGGATTACATCAACAACAACCACAGCCGCGATATAGGCAAAAATCTGAAGATTGACATTATTTATGGGAAAAGTCCCACAATGTTCAAAAAAACAATGGAGAAAAATATTGCGTTCCGCAACGACACACTAAAAGAGTTGTTCCTGCTCCAATGTTTGGACGACTGCCTGAAAGACCCCGAAGTGTTTCCGCCAGCCCCTGTGTATCAGACACTTGACTCTGTTATTATAATTTCGACAATTCCAGAACATAGAAACATTGCCGAAAATATTAAAAAGAAATACACCTTGTTGGAATTTCACGACGAAGCTCCTTATTTTGAACTTTACAACCAAGACAGCGTGCTTTATACTTTGGATAAATTCAAAGGGAAATATGTATATCTAAACTTCTGTCGTTCAGAAAATTATGCCTGCATAAAAGATTACAAGGTTCTCAAAAAAATGAACGAAAAAACCAAACGTGACCTCAGCATTGTGACACTCAGTTACGAAAAAACGTTTGAAGACTTCCGTTCATTCCGAAAAGCGAATCCACAATATAACTGGACATTCCTTTACGCCGGCGACAATCCCGAAATTGGGCGGCAATACAAATTGCGCGGTATGCCAACCTATATGCTGCTTGACAAAACAGGAAAAATCGAGATGATTTCAGCTCCTACCCCTGCCGACAATTTCCAAGATACATTCACCAAAATGATGGTGAAGAAACGTAAAGAAGAAGCTGCCAAAAAGAAACGCCAAACACAAAGTAAGGGAAGAACGTGGTAGAATTTACACAGCCCCCACGGACACCAGATTTTTCAGCGACGGATTTTGGCACTTGAGTCGGGATTTCTTCACTTCAACAAAAAACACTCTCTGTAATTCAAAATAAATGTTTTTTTTGCACCCGTGTTTAAGAAAACAAACGAAGTATGGAATCAAAGACAATGAAACGGGTTGCTGCCGTAATTCTTCTCACAATCTTCACGGCAATTTCATCGATAGCACAACAAAACTCTCCTCTTGACAATATTTTCACAGTTTCGAACGGCAACGGAGAAAGAACGTTTTATTTCCATTGGACATCGACAAACATTGATAATTTTACACTTGAAGTTTCATCCAACGGCACCAATTTCTCTGAAATCACATCCGTTCCGAAAAACGAAAAAAATGACTATGAATACACGTGGATTTGCAATCTAAAAGACGCTAACACGCTATATTTCCGTTTGAAACAAACCAATAAAAATGGTGAGATTTCGTATTCAAGCGTAGTTTCGGCTAAACTGCAACAAAATTCCGAAACAGCTCGTCCTGTTACAAACAATTCCATTAGAATGCAGGTAAATCTTGAAGATTGCAGAAATTTCGCTCTTGAAAACAACAAAAAATTAAAAATTGCCCAAGAGGAAATCAACAAAGCGGGATATGACAAAAAAGCCGCGTTCGCAAACTATCTTCCAAAAGTCTCTGTTTCAGGCGCATACGTATATAGCGACGCGGAAATCAAATTATTAAGCGATGAGCAGGACAACGCGCTCCGCAATATGGGTACTGCCATGGGACAACAATTGGGAGGCTCGCTTGCGCAAATGCAACAAAATGCGGCAACAACAGTTCAACAAATCATGGCAAACCCTGCCGCAGACCCAGCGCTGGCAAACCTTATCGCCAACAGCCCAACTGTCCAACAAATGTTGCAACAACTGCAAACAACCGACATAAACGCATCGCTCAGCCCAACAGTGGCAAGCCTTAACGAATTGGGCGGCAACATAGCCGATGGTTTCCAACTTGACACCCGAAACATTTTCGCTGGTATGATTTCGGTTGAAGAACCACTGTTTCTTGGCGGTAAAATAGTCACATACAATAAGTTGGCAAAGGCTAAACAAGAATTGGAAGCGACGAAATACAGCACCGAAGAACAAGAAACCATTATTGAAACCGATAAATTATATTGGCAAATCGTTTCGCTTGCCAACAAATTGAAACTGACAGAGAAATACGTGGAATTGCTTCACACAATGTCCGACAATGTGGAAAAAATGGCTGGCGAAGGCGTGGCAACCGCATCAGACAAACTTGCGGTAAAAGTAAAACTAAATCAAGCTGAAACAACGTTGTTGAAGGTTCAAAACGGTTTGGCGTTGTCGAAAATGTTGTTGTGCCAACATTGTGGGCTCGACATCAACACCGACCTGATGCTTGCCGATGAAACGCTGGAGGAAGTTCTCGTTTCAGAAGAACCGCTCCAATATACCGAAGCCGACATTATAGAAAATCGTCCCGAACTGAAAAGCCTTTCATTGGCAACAGAAATCTACAAACAAAACGTGAACCTTACCCGTTCCGACTATTTGCCAACTGTTGCGGCGTTCGGCAACTACGTTGTGACAAATCCATCCTGCCCCGATGGTTTCAAAAATGAATTCGACGGATTCTGGAACGTGGGCGTCGTTGCAAAAATTCCTATTCTGCAATGGGGCGAAGGATACAACAAGATTCGCAAAGCAAAAGCCGATGAGAAAATCGCACAATATAAATTAGACGACGCAACGGAAAAGATTATGCTTCAAGTTAATCAATATGAAAGACAAATTGAAGAAGCAAAATCTCGTGTGAAAATGATGGAGGAAAAGATGAGCGACGCGGAAGAAAATCTCCGTATGGCGACGCTCGGTTTCGAGGAAGGCGTGATTCCATCATCGGGATTAACCGAGGCTCAAACCGCTTGGTTACAGGCGAACTCGGAATACATCGACTCAAAAATTGACTGGATTATGGCAAAAATTTATCTTCAAAAAGCAACGGGAATGTTAAATAAATAATTGAGAATTGAGAATTAATGGTGGCTGAGCTTGTCGAAGCCACATATTTATAAAATTAAAATAGTAAAACGGAATAATTATGGCAACAGACAGACAACAAACAGTAAACACGATTGCGGCATTGGCAGTATTGGTCGTAATACTTGGTGTGGTATGTGTAGTCGGGATTTTAACTTTCGGCAAAACCGACGAGATTATTCAAGGACAAGCCGAAGCAAACGAATATCGAGTTTCGAGCAAGGTTCCCGGACGACTTATGGAAATCCGCGTACACGAAGGTCAGAAGGTGAAAGCTGGCGACACGCTTGCGATTATCGAGGCACCCGAAGTTGAAGCTAAAATGGCGCAGGCTGAAGCTGTGAAAACAGCTGCCGAAGCTCAAAACACAAAAGCTGAGAAAGGAGCACGCCGTGAACAGATTCAAGCAGCCTACGAAATGTGGCAAAAAGCGAAAACAGGCAAGGAAATCACCGAAAAATCGTTTAACCGTATCAACAACCTGTATAAAGAAGGCGTTGTGAGTGCACAAAAATACGATGAAGTGAAAGCACAATATGATGCTGCCGTTTCCACTGAAAAAGCCGCCCACGCTCAATACAGCATGGCTGTGAAAGGTGCTCAGGAAGAAGACAAAGAAATGGCTGCCGCACAAGTTAAACAAGCTGAAGGGGTTGTTGCAGAAGTAAATTCCTACATAAACGAAACGATTCTTACCGCTTACGCCGACGGTGAAATCACCGAAATATACCCACACATTGGCGAGTTGGTCGGCACGGGTGCGCCAATTATGTCGGTTGCAATGATGAACGATATGTGGACAACATTCAACGTCCGTGAAGACTATCTGCAACAAATGCGAATCGGAACGGAGTTCGAGGCATACATTCCCGCTTTGGACACGTCTGCTATAATGAGAATTGATTATATGAAGGATTTGGGCGACTATGCCGCTTGGAAATCAACAAAACAAACAGGTCAATACGATTTAAAAACGTTTGAGGTTCGTGCCACTCCTAAAAACGATGTGGAAGGACTTCGTCCAGGAATGACTGTTTTATACAAAATCAACGAAAACAAATAACAGAACATGCAAAAAATCCGCATGATATTATCCGTTGCGAAACGTGAGCTGTTCCGACTGACGAGCCGTCCGCTGTATTTATTCAGTATGATTCTGGCTCCGTTGTTTGCCTATATATTCTTCACCACGTTGATGGACGAAGGACTTCCCAACGATTTGCCAATCGGTGTGGTTGATGAGGACAACACGGCGGTCACACGACAACTTATCCGCAACCTTGACGCATTTCAACAATCAAAAATTGTGGAGCAATACAGCAATTTTGCCGAAGCCCGCAAGGCTATGCAGCAAGGGAAAATCTATGCGGTTTACTATATTCCCCAAGGAACAACGCAGTTGGCGTTGGCAAGCAAACAACCAACAATCTCGTTTTACACGTCCGCCTCATTTTTAATTCCAGCATCGTTGGAATACCGTGATATGAAAATGATGTCGGAATATGCGTCAGGGGCAATCACACGAAGCACTTTGTATGCGAAAGGATACACCGAATCGCAGGCTATGGCCATGTTGCAACCAATAAAGATGGAAATGCACGCTATCAACAATCCGTCGCTGAATTATTCAATCTACTTGTCAAATTCACTATTGCCGGCAATCTTGAGTTTGTTGATTTTGCAAGTAACGATTTTCTCCATTTATTCAGAATTGAAGGAAGAAACATCGAAAGAATGGCTTGCAATAACCAACAACGACATTTATTTGGCAATATTTGGTAAACTTTTGCCACAATTCATGGTTTGGATTTTGATGGGATTCGCATATCTTGTATTGCTTTATGGATACTTGCATTTCCCGTTGCACAGCGGTCTTTTGCCGATGGTAATTCTTATGGTGACGCTTGTGGTTGTAAGTCAAGCATTTGCCGTATTTCTATGTGGAGCCGTTCCGTCGCTTCGATGGGCATTGAGTTTGGCAACGCTTTGGGGAGTGCTGTCAATTCCTATCAGCGGATTCTCGTTTCCTAAAATGGCATTTCCACCAGCATTACAAGGTATTTCGTACTTATTCCCAATGCGTTACTATTTCCTTATTTACGTTGACCAAGCTCTCAACGGCCGTTCGTTCGGATACACGTGGGTTTATTACGCATTGTTGTGCGCATTTTTGTTGTTGCCTATCGTTGTTATGCGACGATTAAAGAAATTCCTGTTGGAATATCACTATCAAATTTAAGACAATGAAATGGTTTCTTAACATATTGGATGTTTGGCGAAACGAACTTGTACGTGTGTTGAAAGACGAAGGCGTGCTGGTGTTCTTCTTTATTGTTCCACTTTTGTACCCGCTATTATATGCATATCTTTATAATAATGAGGCAGTTAAGGAGGTTCCCGCAATCACAATTGATAATTGTAAAACATCATTGAGCCGAGAATTTCTCCGCAATGTTGACGCAAGCGCCGACATAAAAATCATTGCCCATTGTGCTGATATGCAGGAAGCGCAGGAATTGATTCGCGAACACAAGGCATATTGTCTTATCTACGTTCCTGCCGAATTTCAAAAGAATCTTTTGGAAGGAAAACAATCTGTTGTGGAACTGTACAGCGACATGAGCGGACTTTTGTACTACAAAGCTGTCCTCAGTTCCTGCACCGAAGTTTCGCTTTCAATGAATCAAGACATTAAGGCCCAGCGACTTGTGGGCGCAACCAAAGAACAAGCGGAAACTTTCGCATATCCCATCAAATATAAATATGTGCCAATGTTCAATACACAAAGCGGGTTTGCCACATTCCTGATTCCCGCCGTGCTGATAATGATTATCCAACAGACATTGGTTTTAGGCATAGGAATGTTGATGGGCGACGAGGAGGAAAAACGCAGAAAAGGCATTGCCATAGACCATTTACAAGACAAAAAACCTTTGACAATTTTGCTCGGAAAAACAGGTGTGTATATGTGCGTGTATGCAATTGTTACTGCCTATTTGGTATGTGTTATTCCCCATTTGTTCGGACTTATTCATATTTGGCAATGGCAAGAAATGATAGCATTTTTGTTTCCGTATGTTCTTGCATGCATATTCTTCAGCATCATTATTTCAACATTCGCCAAAGACCGTGAATCGTTTATCGTGCTGTTTGTATTTATGTCGATTCCGATGCTATTTATGACAGGTATTTCGTGGCCAAGTTCGTCAATTCCAGCAGTATGGAAAGCTCTTTCCTACGCATTCCCCTCAACATTTGGGGTAAACGGTTTTGTACGAATTACCGAAATGGGCGCGTTGTTGGAAGATGTCCGTCCCGAACTCATTGGTTTGTGGATTCAAACAGCAATTTTCTTCATCATAGCGTGGATATTGTATCGAAACGAGTATAAGAAATAATTAGCAACGAATCTCCCCTAATGTATAACGAATACGTTTCGTTACGTTTTCATACGAAAAACTCGTAATTTATTACATTTATAAACTTTTTCTTTTTAATTGCTTTTGATTTGAAAGAAATATTTGTTGTTTTGCATATAGAAAGCAAGTAAATTGCTTGACGATGTTTAACATTTAATTGTATTTGTCGTGGCTCACACAAAATATATATTTGTAACAGGCGGCGTGGTTTCAGGTTTGGGAAAAGGAATTATTTCGTCGTCAATCGGTAAATTATTGCAAGCTCGTGGCTATAAAGTCACAATCCAGAAACTCGACCCCTATCTGAACATTGACCCGGGAACGCTCAATCCATACGAACACGGAGAGTGTTACGTGACAATTGATGGAGCCGAAACTGACTTGGATTTGGGACATTACGAGCGGTTTCTTGACCACGAAACCACTCAGGCAAACAACATCACCACGGGACGAATCTACCGCAACGTGATAGAAAAAGAGCGTCGTGGTGATTTTCTTGGAAAAACGGTGCAGATTATTCCTCACATTACCGACGAAATCAAGCAGGACATTCAAATCATCGGTCATAAAGGTTACGATTTTGTAATTACTGAAATCGGCGGAACGGTGGGCGACATTGAATCATTACCATTTATCGAAGCTATTCGACAGATGAAATGGGAAATGGAACACGAATGTCTGTTCGTGCATCTTACGCTTGTACCGTTTTTGGAAGCAAGTCAGGAATTGAAGACAAAACCGACGCAACACTCTGTAAAGCAATTGCAACAAGCTGGTGTTCAGCCTGATATACTCGTACTTCGTACCGAGCACGAACTTTCAACGGAACTTCGCCGAAAAGTTGGTCAATTCTGCAATGTTGATTTAGATTCGGTGGTACAGTCAATAGACCAAAAGACCATTTACCAAGTGCCTATAGCAATGGCAGAACAAAATCTTGACGAAACTATTCTGAGAAAATTTAGAATGGAAGTGGGCGAAAAGCCACCGATGGTTCCGTGGCGTACGTTCTTGCAGAAGCTCTACAATCCCAAACACGAGGTGCAGATTGCCCTTGTGGGGAAATATGTGGAATTGCCCGACGCATACAAGTCGATTTTGGAATCATTTATCCACGCTGGTGCGGTACACGAGTGCAAAGTCCACGTTAAATTAGTTCAGTCAGAACAACTTACGGCAAAAAATGTAGCCCAGGAATTGGCTGGTTGTTCGGGGATATTGGTTGCTCCGGGATTCGGCAATCGAGGCATTGAAGGGAAATTCGAGGCTATCCGTTTTGCACGGGAAAATGATATTCCGTTTTTGGGAATCTGCTTGGGAATGCAGTGCGCTGTGATAGAATTCGCCCGCAACGTGCTTGGTTACCACGATGCGCATTCCACCGAAATGAACCCCGACACGTCGCATCCTGTGATTGACATAATGGAAAGTCAGAAAAACATTACACAGATGGGCGGAACTATGCGGCTCGGCGGTTATCCTTGTACGTTGAAAAAAGATTCTCGGGCTTACAAAATATACGGCGAGGAACATATTGTTGAACGTCATCGTCACCGTTACGAGTTCAATAACAACTATTTACACGAATTTGAACAAGCAGGAATGGTTGCCACGGGCTTCAATCCCGAAACTTCGTTGGTAGAAATTGTGGAAATTCCGTCGCATCGCTGGTTTGTTGCCGCTCAATTCCATCCAGAATATCAAAGCAGGGTAATAAAACCACATCCGCTATTTGTGGATTTTGTGAAAGCAGCAATGGATTTTCAAAAATAAAATCCATTCGGTATAATTAGGAGTTAAAGGAAACGAGTATCTTTTCCTTCGTTGACTTTGTTTTTCTAAATTGCTCAAAATCAAAATCTTCAAGTAATACTATATTTGATTTTTTGTGGGGATTATAGCAAATCACGCCGTTGTAAAATTCCACACAGGCTTGCTCCTTATATGGAGCCGTGTTTTGTTCCAAGGAAACCATACCTGATTGTTCATCAACGACAAGTGTTGCCAATTTATAATACTGCTCGCCATCGAAAATATAGTGTGCCGAAAGCCGCCGCATTGCTATTTCGATTTTTGCTCCTGATTGATTTTCATAACATTCAATGAATCAATCACTTCCTCGTATATATCGCGAATTTTACCTTCCAATGCGTAATATTCAAAACTCTTTCGGAAAATGCTGTCATTACACTCATGGCGACTGTATATAAGAGAATCGAAACATTCTCCACTCAGTTTCACATCCTTTTTCTCCACGGAATTATAGGTTGCGATTGTCGCATCGAACAAATGTATATCCACCAATATAGCAACCATTTCATCTGGTGTGAGAAGCCCTTCTTCTTTTTTCTTATTGTTAGCGCATCCGCACAGCAACACAATACCAAGTGTCACCAATAATATTCTTTTAGCAATCATTCTTTACCTCTTGGTTTGAAATCAAACGACATAAACACCTCGTGCGCCCCACGAGAACCTTCTTTCAGCTTCGAATAGGTCATATCGTACGAATAGCCAAATGTGAACGCTTCGCGATAGGTATAGCCCAAAAACAAAACCATAGCATCTTGCGTACGATACGAAACTCCTCCAAAAATTGTTTCATGGTAAGTAGCACGTACCGAACCCTCGAATTGCCAAGGCGAAGCATACACTTTTCTGGCAACAACGGACGCATCGAATTTTATGGTTTTTGAAATGTCAAATTTACAGCCAACCATCATATTCAAATGGCTTTTGAAACGATTCATCGCATTGTCAACTACCAATGTATCATCGTAGATTTCAATACGGTTGTTGAACAATTGGTCAACTGAAATACCCACAAAATAGTGGCGCATATCATAATATACTCCAAACGTCGCATCGGGACGAACCGACGAATATATTGATTCATCAAGGCAAGTTTCCTCTTCCAGGAACTGGATTTTTGATAAATCAATGGCATATTTTATTACACCCACGTTAAGTCCCAACGCTAATTTTGAATATCTGTTCACTTTTACGTGGTATGAATATGCGCCATACACGCCAAATTTGCTGAATGCCCCCTGACTATCATTGTAAATCATTCCACCCCAGCCCATAGGTTGTGTGCTTAATTTTCCCGTGAGAGTTATGGTTGCTGTGATAGGCGCGTTTTCAATGCCCACGAACTGGTAGCGGTTGTTGACTTGCGCATGCGCATACTTCGACAAACCCGCCACAGCTGGATTATACGCAAACTCATTAAACATATACATAGAATACAAAGGCGTTTGCTGACCGTAGGAAACTGCGGCGCAAAACAAACAAACCATATATGCCAGAATACGTTTTCTCATCATCGCAAAATTGAAATTGAGCCAGTTTTTGTTGGCGTATGATCTTTATCGTTGTATTCTATTACATAATAATATGTTCCTATTGGCAATGGATTTCCATTGCTTGCGGTTCCGTTCCACGGATGCGAATAGTATTCCCTCCTATTTTCAAATACTTTTGTACCCCAACGATTGAATACGGAAACTTTCGCTTCTGGACAATTTACAAGGAAGGGTATCACCCACGTGTCGTTCACACCATCGCCATTCGGCGAAAAGCCCGATGGAACAAAATCCGATGAAAATACGTTAAGATACACGATAGCCCGCTCAACGCAACCATTCGTGGTTTTCGCGAGCGCATATACATATTGCGATTCGCTCAACTTGGTTTGCAGACCATATACATTTGAACGAAGGTATGTTTTTTCATTGGTTGTCGTATCCGAAATTGTTCCATGTTCTACTCTATCGTCTTTATAGGAACTCCACGAGATGCTTTCCACGCCGTTGTCGCCAATCTTGTTCGCATACCATGGTTCCAAAACAGGATTTATCATATATGGGATCTCTTTGTGAATACCCACCGAATCAGAGCCGACAACTAAGCCAAGCGAATCAAGCACTTCGAGTGCAAATCCAACCGAATCGAAATGGGAGATTGAGAATTCCGCTGGGCGCGATGAACAACCATCAATGCTGTATGTCATTCTAATGAGCGTGCTGTCGGTGTAATATTTCGTAAGTGGCGTAACCAATGCTGTCAACGATTTTGCTCCGGCTATATGAGCAGTGCAATTTTCAGCGACTGATTCCCATTCAAATTCCACTTCTTCCATTGAAGGTTGGTATCCATTATAAAAACGTGCCTTTACATTTGCTGTCAGTTCGAGAGAATCACCCAAACAAATGGTTTTCCGCAGTTTTGATGAATCATCAGAAGCGATAATTTCAGCTGTTAACGTGATATTTGAACCAACAGTACCCGCATCGAAAGTTTTTGAACAACCGTTTGGTCCAGTAACCGTAACCGCATAATCGCGAGCAATCAAATTTTTTGCGAGTTTACCTGTCTGCAATGAGTCATCATCCCAAGTAAACGTATATGAATCCAGCGAAGCAGGAGAAATCACAACATAGTCGCGCGACGAAACCATTAATTCGGTAACCTCAGCAGTTCCGTCTGAGCCATTTTTACGCAAATCATCGTCGGTATAATAGCTACAACGAGCAGGATGCGTTTTTGTTTTGATAGACATTGGCATTACCGGACTGGTGTTCATTGTTTCTACAATATAACAATCGTCAGGATTTTTTGCATTGGTGATTGTGCAGGAATACTCCCCAGCCGTTAAACCAGAAAGCACGCGGTTTTCTTCTGAAGAAAATTCAGTCCATTGTGAATCGTTGTTCCAACGAAAACGATATTCACTACCTTCGAGACCTCCTGAAACATTTTCAAGCGTAATGACACCGACAGCAGCATTTTCGCCACATTGCGTTTCCTGTACCGAGAATATCGCCGTCAATTCTGAAGGTTCCTGCAATTGAGTCGTATTTTCGCCAGAGCAGCCATATTTATCGGTAACCACAACTTTATATGTTCCTGCCGACAAATCATTAAACTGCGGATATTCAGAATGATATATCAATTCACCTTCCGTATCATACCAATCGTAAACGTAGCTGCCACTTCCCCCCGATGATATGTCTATCAACAAATTACCTTTGCCACCGTTACACAATATACCAGGACTTTCATAAAATTCAATCGCCATAGGAAGCGCGTCCTTCACATCTTCAAAATCGTACGAAATTTTACATCCTTTTCCATCGGTAACCGAAACCTGATATTTACCGGCAGGCAAGCCAGTTGCAACATTCGACGTTTCATTCACATCGTGACTCCACACATAGGAATATGGCTCGAACGTATTTTCTTCGGTTGACAAAACCACAACCTGCAATTCCGCATTGGCATCGCCCACGCAGTGAACAGGTTCGACCAAGATACCCTGAAGCGTATAATGTGGAATATCGGAAATTGATTTTGTGGTATCTACGGTGCATCCATTTTTATCAATCACCCGTACGGTGAACAACTCGTCAGCCCACACGCCAGTAAACACTGTTGAACCTTTCAAAGCTTGTTTCTTAGGAACGGCAAGATTTCCATTCTCTTTTCGTAATTCAAAAGTATATGCGCCAACGCCGTGTGTGACTTCCACCGAAATCTCACCAGATTTATCTTTACAATATGGCATTTTTTCCGTTGACGGTACAACAATCATTTTTTGTGGTTGTCCCACTGTAACCGATTTTGATTGAATCTTACAATTTTTATGATTTTCGTCGTATGCTTCCACATAATATTTTCCTGCATACACACTAATTGTTTGTCCTGAAGCCACAATCTGGTTGTCTTCTTCACTATACCAATCGTACGTAACTTCGCCCATTGTGTTGGTAATTTCCGCTTCAACAGAGCCATTCTGTTCTCCGTAGCAAATCGCATCGGTTGCTTTTGCCGAAACCTCCAACACTTTTTCTTCAATGGTTACTTCATCAATAAATTCGCAGCTGGTATTATCGATTGCAGAAACCGTATATTTTCCATTCCGCAATGACTCGGCCGTTGCTTGGTTAGAAACCACCTCTCCTGTTTCAACATTTGTCCACACATAATCGTGATAGCCCGCAATTGACTCATTATCAATATGAAGTGTATAAGTTTCACCATCGCAAAGCGACTTGTCATACACAAACGTGCCTTTTGCCGTTATATCGCTGTTCTTCAACGTGAAAGTAGTATCAAACCTACAAGTTCCATCGGTAAGTGTGAGGGCATACGTACCAACAGCCAAGTTTGAAATAGTGTTAGTGTTCGAACTATTTTCCGTAGTGGAAATTGGCGAACCATTTCGTGTCCAAACGTACGAGTAGCCCGTTTCCTGATTGCTTTGTATTGTTCCTACTGCATTTACTGTTATTTTTCCTGAAGGAGGTTCCCCACATTTTGGGAATATGAGCGCAGGCACACTCGAAATGCGCAACACCTCGGTTCTACCTTCAACTTTGAACGTTTGTTCTTCAGAACGACAATTATGTGCATCGGTAACTGCCGCTGTATAAGTACCCAAACATAACGAAGCATAATTGTTTGCATCCGTGACATCAGTAAAATTATCGTTCGACCATTCGTATGCATACGGAGCAACACCACCGGTAGCCGTGATGGAAGCTGTTCCGTCGCAATTACCTGGACATTTCAATTCAGTAGTCGCTATTGTGAATTCAAGTTTATCTGGCTCGGTCACCTCGAATTTCTTCGTATAAGAGCAACCACTATTGTCGCTGACTTTCACCGTATAGTTTCCTTTTTTCAGATTAGCGATACCATACGTTTTTTCGCCATTGCTCCACAATACAGAATATGGTTCCACCCCACCTTGAATTTCAGTGATAGTGATATAGCCATCGGAACCGCCATAGCACAGCACATTTTCTTGCTGCGACTGTGTAATTTGCAATATTTCGTCTTCAACCATATCAACTGTTCCCGATGCCGTACATCCCTCTTCATCGGTTACCGTAACAGTGTGAGTGCCAACAGGTAAGTTCGTAACACGCCCAGTATTCACATCGTAGTCGCCAGCTGACCATTTATATTTGAATACAGGATTTTCTTTGTTATCGTTGATGGCTGTTGCCATTGCCGAACCAGTTTTTCCGCCTTCACAGTGGATTATGCCGTTGATGACCATTGGTGTGATTTTCAATGACGATTTTTCAACGACTTCTGCCTGTGTTTCTATTATACAACCTTCTGTATCAGTGATTTTTAATGTATATGGCTGTGCTGAAATATTTGTGACAGACATCGCGCTTGCACCAACTCCTGAATATACCACTTCATTTAATGTATCAATCCATTCGTAGGTGAAATCACTCATATTTCCATTTCCCGTACCCTGAGCAAGCACCACCGTAGCGCTACCAGTTGCATATTTACATGCCGACGGAGTAACAGACAATTTTTTAATTTCAATAGGTGGCTGAGACTCCAACGCGACAGATTGTGTAAGCACGCAACCTCGAAAATCTACGACCGTGGCAGTGTAATTGCCTACTGGCACATTTTTCACCGAAACCTTCGAAAGATTTTCACCCGTGTCGGAGTTCGTATAATCCTTATCCGTTTTCCACGTTTTCCCAATATTTTCACGTTCTTTAACATCCTCAAATTCGCGGGTAATTGCCCCATCTGTCCATGTTACTGTAAACGGAGCATAACCGCCAACGACCTCAGCAGTAAGAACACCGTCGTTGGTATTTGCCGCATTAGCTTTGTTGAATTCCGAAACAGGACACGACACCAGTTTTTGATTCACATTCAACTGATACGTTGCAATTTTCCGCATATCAATGGAGTCTGCCACGGTACAGCCGTTGGCATCAGTCACAACTAATTTATATGTAATGAGCGGACTTAAATCGCCCATACTTGTATTGATATTTCCAACCACAGTTTCTTCAGAAGATTCAGGAGAATCCTTTTGCGACCACGTATAAGAATAGTCCATCACACCACCTTGCACATCGGTGAGCAATTCACCCAAAGCGACCGATTCACACGTTTTCTCGGAAACAGAAATATGTAATGTAAGTTCTTCAGGCTCAGTTAATTCATACGTATTTTTTTGTTTACAGCCACTATCATCGGTAACTTGCACTTTATATTCACCAACAGCGACCAAACCCGAAGTTTCTCCGTCTGAAATTTTTACATCATTACTATTAAACCACGCATACGAAGTATAAACTCCGCTACCTCCCGTAACACTGGCTTTCAGAATTCCCTTTTCGCCGTGGCAGGCAATGATTTGTTCCTCCGAAATTGTGATAACCATAACTTCAGGTTCCACTATCGAAACAGAAACAGGTTCAATACAACCATTTGCATCTTTAATATTAATAGTATAGTCGCCTGCTTCCAAATTCTTTGTTTGCGTTGAACCATATTCCCCATTGCCCCAGTCATACAATTTTTCGCCCGTTCCCCCCGAAGCAGAAGCGTGCACCGAGGCATTGTCCACATCACACTTCAATATGAGATTGGTTATTTCATCACCATTGATGGTGACTTTTGGATTCATTGACTCTGGTTGGTCGAGAGAATGTTTCAGCGTGTCGCTCACGCAACCATTTTTATCGTATGCAATTATCTGATACTCTGTATTATCGCCACCAGAAAGTGATTCGAGAAGTGTTTGCGTTCCTGTTAATAAAGAAACATCCTCACCAATTTTCTTACGCCATTCATACACATAATCGCTTGGCGCATCAACCGTTCCGCCATTGGCCTTAACAGTTATTGAGCCATCGGAATAGCCGTAACAGCTCGGGTCTTTACCATTGACCAGTAAAACAGAAACTTTTGTGTCAGGTTGGTCAAGTTGGAACGTTTTTTTGTCCTCGCAACCAGCCTCGTCCGTAACTGTAATCGTATAATCAAAGTCGCCTTGCAAGCCTGTTCTTTCTGATGATGTTGATGGGTCGTCGTCCCACGAATACGAAACGCTTCCCACGCCATTTTCCGACGTAAACTTGATTTCACCTGTCGGCATATCGCGGCAAACCAAATCCTTACGGGATTCTTCTTTCAAAATCAAACCAATTTCAGGTTCTGTGATGGTGATTGTAGTTTCTGCTGAACAACCAATATTATCAACTACCGAAACCACCATATCCTCACCAGCGGCAAGCGACTGGCTTTGCACAGTGAATGTATGAGTTTCTTCGTTATTCGTTTGTATTGCAGCAGGATCAACTTTTCCGTCCCATTTTACCGTAAACGGTTCAAACGCATTGGTAACCGTGGCTGTGGCTGCACCCGTTGAAGCGCCTTTACAAACCACGTTCCAGTCAACATTTGCTGAAATTGACACATCAACTTTCGACACGGTAATCGGATCGGATTTCACAAAACAACTATTGCCGTCAACTTTATCAACTTCAATATTTACATAATAGGTACCTTCACCCAACTCGTCAACTTGCGATTCGCCTGCATGGGGCGGAAATGACGCATCACCTTCTTTTGTCCAATAATACGACAATGGTTCAAAATCAACTGTTTGCGGTCCACGTTGCAACTGCACCGAATTTACCGCTGCCGAGCCCACGGCCTGTCCCTCGCAACCAGCGCCACGAAGCACTGAAAAATCAGCGGTATATTGAGGCCGTTCAAAATTGTACCATTGCGAAGTGTATAAAATATTTCCGTACGCGTCCTTCACAAAGAAGTTGTAGTTGAACGTCTCATCTGTTTTATACTTCAGATTTGTGTATGTGTATGTGTATTCTGTTGAAGGTTCTATGGTTACATTGTCGCTCTCCGTTATTGAATTACCCGCATACCATTCCTGGTGACCAATTTCCACCAACGTGTAGTTAAGCGTTTCGTTTGTCGTAAGGATTGCCTTCAGAGTAGCATTCGAAGGTTCCGGACACGATGGCTGTATTCGGAAAATTTTCACCGTTCCAATTCCCTTGATTTTGAACTCTTCTTCGGGTTCATCATCTTGTGCAACAGCAACGAGACCAACAACCGACGCTAAAAGAGTCAGTATAATTCTTTGTATTTTAGAACGTAAATCCACCTATCGTTCAAAAAGAGTATTTTAACACTTATCGCAAAGTTAAGGATTTTTGAAGACTTTTTCACATATTTTTGCCGTAGATTTTGAAAATTTTATATTTTCGGGTGCAAAAGTTAGAGAAATGTCTATTCTACGAACAGAAAATTTAATGAAGAAGTACGGCAACAGAACGGTCGTACAGCAAGTTTCTTTTAGTGTGAAACAAGGCGAGATAGTTGGTTTGCTTGGTCCGAACGGAGCCGGAAAAACCACATCTTTTTATATGGTAATGGGCTTGATAAATCCCGACGGCGGAAAAATTTTCCTCGACGACAAGGATATCACCTCCGACCCAGTATATCTACGGGCGCGGAAAGGCATCGGCTATCTGGCGCAGGAGGCATCGGTGTTCCGCACGCTGTCGGTGGAAGACAATATTCTGTCGATTTTGGAAATGACAGAACTTACCCGCAAGGAGCAAAAAGAGAAACTTGAAGAATTGCTGGCTGATTTCAATCTGATGCACATCCGCAAAAACCTTGGTATCCAGCTTTCGGGTGGTGAGCGCCGTCGTACCGAGATTGCACGTGCCTTGGCGAGCGACCCAAAATTCATACTTCTTGACGAGCCATTTGCTGGCGTTGACCCGATTGCTGTTGAAGAAATCCAACGCATTGTCCGCGACTTAAAAGACAGGAATATTGGTATTCTCATCACCGACCACAACGTTGACGAAACACTTTCCATCACCGACAAGGCAAACATTCTGTTTGAAGGCACAATTTTCAAATCAGGCACCGCACAGGAACTCGCCGACGACCCCGAAGTTCGCCGCGTGTATTTGGGAAGTAATTTTGAGTTGAGAAAATAGTTGTTTTGTTCCATTTCTTTCGCCGCCGAAAGAAATGGAACAGAATAAATATGCTATACCTGTTCGGTCGGATTTGCAATTCGACCGCAACGAATACCAGCATTTTCAATGCGAGAAAACAACAAGAAGCAAATAAACACAATTCCAAAATGTGGGGCGTTGTTTATGTGACGGATTACAAATCCAGCCGAACTGGATGATGGAAGAAGAATTTTAATAAAAAAAAGGAGATTTTTTCAATCTCCTTTTTTTGTTCTCATCATTTCGTAATCATCACGTTATATCCTTTCGAATCAATACGCACAATATATTGCCCTACCGAAAGTGGCAAAGAAAATGAATCTTCATCAACTTTGCGAGAAAAAATCAATTTCCCATCAATCGTAAAAATCGAAACGTGAGATTTTTTTACATGTTCAAAATGAATTTCTCCATTTTTCATAGAAAAAATCGGAGTTGAAAAAATTTCCGTAAAAGACACACTGGATTCCGTTTCCGTAATAACTTCCGTTGCATAATACGCAACATAACCGTGCGTTTCTGCACCAATTTGAATATCAAGATTGCTGTTGTTGTTTACTTTTTTGAGCGATTCACAAAAATAAAAAGCCTTATCGTCAATCAAAGTCAAACTACTTGGCAAAGTTACAGATGAAAGCCACGAACAATGACTAAAAGCATAACTTCCAATCGTTTTTAAACCATTGTTTAATGTTATTTTAGACAAACATTCACAACTGGAAAATGCGGAATTCCCAATAGTTTGCAAAGAAGCAGGAAATTCTATTTCTTGCAAAGAAGAACAAGAACTAAAAGCATCTCTTTCAATAGAAGATACCCGATTTCCCATAACTACATTGTCCAACCAAATACAATTATTAAACGCACCATCTTTAATCGTCGTAACACTTTCTGGTATAATTACTTCTGTAATATTACAAGACTGAAAAGCCGAACTCGGTATTGTTGTAATTCCAGAATAAACCTCGATACTTCCACTTACTGCTCGTGGCACAAAAAACAAACTCAACGGATTTCGTTTATACATAACTTTATCATACATGAAAAAAGTCGAATTTCCTTCATCAATGTAAATTGTATGCAACGAATTACAAAGGGTAAACACTCCTGTACCAAATTCCGTAACCGTGGCAGGAATTACTAAAATTTCCAACAATTTACTACCAATCAACGCATCATCATCAAATCCAATAACGGTATAAGTGTCGCCCTCATACACAACCGTTTCGGGAACATTGAGAATTCCTACATATTGTTCCTCTCCGGTGTAGTCATACATCCAATCATCTTCAGCTCCTTTATACGTTACTTTTGCCGTAAAATTTGTTTTATCAAAATTATAATAAATCCCATTAACTGACGTTTCTGACGCAACAATGGAAAATACATGACAAAAAGTAAATACTACTAAAAAACAGAATCTTTTCATACGTATTTATTTTTTATAATGATTGATTTTTTCAAAAATAAAATTGTCCATCTTTGGTATTCTCTATAAAATTTTAATCTTTTAAAACTTTCGCAGATTCGTAAAATTCATTATCTACGTACAAAAATAAACAAAATTCTCTAACATTCCAAAATATTGTGAAATTTAATACAAATTCCTTTGAATATCTGGTATTTTATTTTCTAAACGTTTATCCCATCTTGAAAGTTGATTACAATAAACAATAAACGCTTCACCAAACAAATCTTTTCGCAACACTTCATCATTTTTTATTGCTTCTGCATACGGTCCACATGCCAGAATAACTACTTTAAATTGATTAAAAAAGTTTGTTTCTCGCATCCAATCTAATCTTTTCCTAATATTACTTTCAATTTCCTTATGCTGTTCTTTTGTAAGATTCTTGTCATTAGGACGACATATCTCACACATTTCCGTGATAAAACAATCATTGAAAAAATCTATAAACTCTGATTTTATATATTGATGACCATTATAGTTCCTTATTTTTTCAACCAATCGTTGATAATAATAATAAGTAGGTCCAGGTCTCCCTATCTCTTTGTTTTTAGATTGCATTTTGTTTATTAATTGATAATAGGGATTAATTGGATGAAAATTCCCTGCCTCAAAAGTATATGGTTCTAAACCTGATTTATAATTACATTCGTGACCACCAAAAACAGTTTTATACCAATGATTATAATTAGGTTCATAGAATTTTTTATAACCTTCATCTCCAATATTATGCGTACATTCCTTCCCCACTATTAATATATCTGCGTTTGGATTTCCATAACCAATAAATGGTGTAATACCTCTTTTCTTTAAATCCAAAAGCAAAGTTTTTATTCTTTTAAACCTTTGATTTTCCATAAACAAAAAAACATAGAACTAACAAATTACCAACAAATAAATCCTCATTGCCACAAATACAAAAGTAATTAATAAAATAAACCAACGTCATAAAAGGGGCAAGATCTTACAGTTTTTCTAATAAAATAAATACGTCATGAATAATAAAAAAACGGGATAACCTTTCGATTAACCCGTTTTTATCTATATTCAATAAACTATTGTTTTTCAGGATTATTTCACTTCCTCGAAAATAACTATTATTCACTATCAATGCGTTAGCACCGGATGTTGCGTCCATGTTTTAAGAATCAAAATAATTACTGATAATCAACATGTTACAAAACCAATACAAAGG
>Ga0310697_10000796_pt1 | contig 40100 bp, 29 predicted proteins | sample 172DNAGHGlowgp2_FD_203883 | JGI IMG/M metagenome (GOLD analysis project Ga0310697, IMG submission 203883) | Sheep rumen microbial communities from Palmerston North, Manawatu-Wanganui, New Zealand - 1728 DNA GHGlow gp2 (v2) (version 2) | ecosystem: Host-associated > Mammals > Digestive system >...
CTCGTACTGCTCGAGGATCTCACGAACCTCCATCTCAACGAGCTCAAGCATTTCCTCATCATCAACCATATCACACTTGTTCAGGAATACAACCAGACGGGGAACGTTCACCTGACGAGCGAGCAGTACGTGCTCACGAGTCTGAGGCATAGGACCGTCAGTAGCAGCAACAACGAGGATAGCACCATCCATCTGAGCAGCACCAGTTACCATGTTCTTCACATAGTCGGCGTGTCCCGGACAGTCAACGTGAGCATAGTGACGCTTAGCGGTCTCGTACTCAACGTGAGCGGTGTTAATGGTGATACCACGCTCCTTCTCCTCAGGAGCATTGTCGATCTGATCGAAAGACTTAACTTCAGACAGGCCCTGCTTTGCCAGCACTGTGGTAATAGCAGCGGTCAGAGTGGTCTTACCGTGGTCAACGTGACCGATAGTACCGATGTTTACGTGCGGTTTGGTACGCACAAAGGTTTCTTTTGCCATTGTTTTGTTGTTTTATAAATTTATTTGAATATACAATTGTTTTTGCTCCTCCAATCCTTTCTCAGAGAGCTGTAACTGAGAGTTGAACTCAGGACCTCTTCCTTACCAAGGAAGTGCTCTACCACTGAGCTATTACAGCATTTGTATAGAGCGGAAAACGGGGCTCAAACCCGCGACCCCCAGCTTGGAAGGCTAGTGCTCTATCAACTGAGCTATTTCCGCAAGTACGGTATTTTGGCTTCGCCTCGACATAAGCGAGCTTTTGTTCTCGACTTGCACAAAATTCCGCAAAAACCATCTCGTGAGAGTGGGAGGTGATGGATTCGAACCACCGAAGTCGAAAGACAACAGATTTACAGTCTGCCCCATTTGGCCGCTCTGGAAACCTCCCAATATTTTTGCGTCCCAACTTGTCTTGAGCCTTACTGCTCAATTGGCTTCGCCTATCCTGAGCCTCTTGTCGGATTCGAACCAACGACCCCGAGATTACAAATCACGTGCTCTGGCCAACTGAGCTAAAGAGGCTTTTTCAAGCAGCCGCTCTCGTTTCAGATTTACGACCTGTTGGAAAACGGCTGCAAAGTTACGACTTATTTTTGAATTACCAAAACTTTTTCGAAGTTTTTTTTAGTAATTTCTCGATTTTTCCTTATTTTTCTGCAATTGGACCTTCATAGAGTCCACGCATAGATCTATACTTTCTTCAAACGTGTCGCTTACCTTTTCTACGTGCAGTGTGGAACCTGGTATGTTGACCAACAGACTGGCTTCCTTATTTTGTGCAGTAGCGGGCTTTACGACTTTCAGTTGCACCTCTACTTTCTGAATATCTTCGTACGACTTTTCTAACTTGGCGACTTTCTTCTGAATGAACGCCTCTAACTGCTCGGTAGCGTCGAAATGAATCGACTGAATCTTAATTTCCATAGTTACCTCCTATTATTATTAGTTAAACTATAAAGGTTCAGCCCCTTGGATGGGCCTCTTTGTAAACTCGTTTCAGCTGGTCGAAGGTGGTGTGGGTGTAGATTTCGGTTGTCTCCAGGCTTTCGTGTCCCAACAATTTTCTGACGCTTTCCAGTCCTGCGTCATGATTGAGCATTGCTGTTGCGAAAGTATGCCTTAGCACGTGAGGTGATCTTTTCTTGAGTGAGGATACTCTCGAGAGGTGTTTTTTCACTTCGTTATATATCACTCCGTCACTTATTCTTTCACCTTTTTCATTGACGAAGAACGCCTCTGAACATCGAGGCACTTCCCTGTCGCGTACTTCAACATAGTGGCGCAGTGCTGCTGCCATCTCTTCTCCGAAAGGTACGATACGCTGTTTATTGCGTTTCCCAGTCACTTTCAGTTGACAAGCCTTAAGATCGACATCAACATTGTCGAGTGTTCTCAACTCTGCCCGTCTGAGTCCTGTTTCATAGAATAATAAGATAATGGTACGCGCACGTACATCTTTATATCCTTCTCCCCACTCCATTTTATCGAGCAGTTCGTTCATCTCATTTTCTCTGAGGAACTGCGGCAGTGGTTTTTGCTTTTTAGGGCCCAACACCTGATGTGCCGGATCACGGTTTACCAAGTTACGCGCCAGCGCGAACCGGTAGAATGTTCTCAAGGCAGCCAGGTTGGTATTTACCGTTGTGGCCTTTTGCCCTTTGTCCATTGTTGCCTCCATCCACTCACGTATGATGTCGGCATCCACCGTGTCCCATGTCAGTCCATCATCTTTCGCCTCGAAATACTGTTGGAATTCCCTCAGGCTTAGCTCATATCGCGTTACCGTCAGTTCACTCCTATTTCTTTCATATCTCAGATAGTTGATGAACTTATCGACCATTGGCTTGCTCATTTTTCCGTCATTACTGCTATTCAGTGTTTGACGGCACGAATTTACGGAAATTTTATGAAACCACCAAATTTTCGAGGATTTTTTTTAGTTTTCCTCTGCGGTACGGAGCTGCTGTACGTAAATGGCGTGCTCCATCTTCAGGCGCTTCAGCACAGAAGGTTTGTCGAATTGCTGACGACGACGCAGCTCTTTCACGACACCAGTCTTCTCATACTTTCTCTTAAACTTCTTGAGGGCCTTCTCGATGTTCTCGCCTTCTTTTACCGGTACAATAATCATACTGTTTTTTGATTTTAATTGTTTAAATTGTTAGACATTATTAGCTTTCCGCACGCAGTGCGCACGAATTGCGGGTGCAAAGGTACAACTTATTTTCCAATCCGCCAAGGATTTAGCGGATTTTCTTCATCTTTGCTATTTTATCAAGTTGCCTAAGATGTCGCGTGTCAGTTCTTTGGTAACAGTTCTTGTAGCCGCAGAGGTAGCATTTTTGACGACACGTCCTGTACTTGATGTACGGCTCTTTGTTTTCTTTCCCGTCACCTTGTCGCTGACCCATGTTCCGAGGATGGCAGCGAATGTCGAGGTGATGGCGGTGAGTACCGCCTTCCATACCTTTGACAGGATGCCCTTCGATTTCTTGGTATTCTTATCCTTTTCTGCTTTTTGTGCTTCCTTCTCCGCTTTCTTTGCCTCCGCCTCGGCCGCTTTCTCTGCCTCCGCCTTATTTTGTGCTTCCTCTGCCTCAGCATTTTCACGCATCAGTATCTCATAGGCGCTTTCTCGGTCGACCATTGTGTCGTACTTACCGTAGATACTGCTCTGTTTGACAATATCGAGTCGTTGTCCTTCAGTGATGGCGCCAATCTGTGAGAGCGGGAAGAGGATCTTCGCGCGTTCTACGACATTGGGTGCCCCTTTCTCGTCCAGGAAGCTGACGAGTGCCTCACCGGTTTCCAGGTTCATGATAGCCTCGTCGGTCTTGAAGTCGGGATTGGCTCGGAAGGTATCAGCCGCCGTCTTCACTGCCTTCTGGTCTTTCGGCGTATAGGCACGCAGTGCATGTTGCACGCGATTACCCAGTTGTCCGAGGATATTTTCGGGGATGTCGGTAGGACTCTGCGTGATGAAATAGATGCCCACGCCCTTCGAGCGCACCAGTCGGATGACCTGTTCTATCTTATCCAGGAGTGCCTTCGAGGTGTCGGTGAACAGCATGTGGGCCTCGTCGAAGAAGAACACGAGTTTTGGTTTCTCCTGATCGCCCACCTCTGGCAGTGTGGAATAGAGTTCGGAGAGCAGCCATAGCAGGAATGTGGAGTAGAGTTTAGGCTGCATCATCAGTTTGTCGGCAGCCAGGACACTCATCACCCCTTTTTGGCCTTCGGCAGAAACCGAGGGAATGGTGGCAAGGAGGTCGTTGATGTCAAACGACGGTTCGCCGAAGAACTTATCGGCACCCTGTGTCTCCAGTTGCAACAAGGCGCGCTGGATAGCACCTACGGAGGCGCTGGTCACATTACCGTACTTCGTAGTGTACTCCTTAGCATGCTGTGACACGTAGTCGAGCATCGAGCGCAGATCCTTCAGGTCGAGGATGAGCAGTCCGCGCTCATCAGCCACGCGGAACACGATGTTCAACACGCCGTCCTGTGTCTCGTTGAGCCCCAACAGGCGTGAGAGCAACAGTGGTCCCATCTGGCTCACCGTAGCTCGCATGGGGTGTCCCTGTTCGCCGTAGACATCGTAGAAACGCACCGGACAGGCCTGGAACTGCGGGTTCTCGATACCGAATTCCGGCAGTCTTTTCTCTATGAACCCACTCATCTTACCTGTCTGAGAGATGCCGCTCAGGTCGCCTTTCATGTCGGCCATGAAACAGGGTACACCAGCCTGGCAGAACGATTCTGCCATCACCTGCAGTGTGACCGTCTTACCTGTACCCGTGGCACCAGCTATCAATCCGTGGCGGTTGGCCATCTTACCAATGATACTCAGTGCACCAGCACCCTTGCTATGGGCAATATACAGCCCGCGCTCTTTGTCGTACATATATCAAAAAAATATATATTTGTTAATGATTATTTGACTGCAAATATACAAAGAAACGGGAACAAAACAAAAAAAACGGCTTCTTTTTTATTTTTGTACGGTTGGTAGCAGGTGAACGCGGCTTTTACCTTTCACCTATCCACGTATCATATATCTTTACAATATACCCCGTTAATTTTCGCGAATTCTGAAACGAAAATTATTTTTTTGGAAATCGGGCAGTATTTTGGGAGTTTATAAACGACTGATTTACTGCGACTTCCGATTTCCGTACAAAAAGCGGTTTTCAATTTAGCCAAGATTGCATTCCAATCTTGGCTAAATTACAATGCAACTTTGACTAAATCACCATGCAATTTTGGCTAAATTAGGGTGTAACTTTGTCAAAATTAGGATGTAAAACAGCCAAAATTGCTTTTCAATTCTTTCTCGGTTGCTTTTTTTAGCGCCTTTTTTGTTCTAGAATGAGATTTTTCACAGACCTGATTTTTGACACTTTTTCTTTACAACAATCAGGGTTGAGCAGTCAAGGGGAGCGTTGCCTCACGCAACCATTGGCACTCTTCGTCATCAAGACAGGGCGAGAGTCGGTCGTAGACCGTCTGGTGGTAGTCATCGAGCCAGCGTCGTTCTTCGTCGCTGAGCATCTCTACGAGGATGGGTCGTTTGTCGATAGGACAGAGGGTGAGCGGTTCGAACTTCAGGAACTCGCCAAACTCCGTTCTCTGACAGGGTACGATGAGCAAGGTGTTCTCGATACGTACTCCAAAACGTCCCTCGAGGTAGATGCCTGGTTCGTCGGTGACGGTCATGCCAGCCACCAGAGGAGCGGGTTTCCACTCCATGCGTATCTGGTGAGGTCCTTCGTGCACGTTCAGGTATGACCCTACGCCATGTCCGGTGCCATGCATGTAACTATAGCCCTCGCGCCACATGGCCTGTTTTGCCAGCACATCGAGTTGGGTGCCGCTGATGCCGCAGGGGAATTGTGCCAGTTCTATTTGTATATGTCCCTTCAAGACGAGTGTGTAGACGCGCTTCATCTCTTCTGTCAACGGTCCGAGGGCGATGGTGCGGGTGATGTCGGTAGTGCCGTCGAGATACTGCGCCCCACTGTCGAGCAGCAGCAGTCCTTCGGGAGCCAGGGGAACATCTGTCTCGGCTGTCGGTTCGTAGTGCACGATGGCCCCATGCGCACCGTAGGCTGAGATGGTATCGAAAGAGAGCCCCTTGTACAACGGCTGTTCGGCACGCAGCAACTCCAGTTTGCGGGCGATGCTTAGTTCTGTCAGCGAAGTGGAAGCTGAGGAAGACGGGGTGACGTTAGATTGTTTATCCAACCAACAGAGGAACTTCACCATCGCCACGCCGTCGCGCAGCATCGCACGTCGGAAGCCCTCCTGTTCAATAGCATTCTTCACAGACTTCATACGCTTGACAGGCGACTCCGCCTCCACCTTCTCACATTTGCCACTATTAAACAAGGTATAGTTGACCTCATCGGGATCCATCAGAATATTATACTCAAAATAGTCCTTCAATCCTTGCTTCACGTTCTCATAACGGTCGACGCTGACACCTTCGCGCTGCAAGTATCTGCGCACCTCATCGCTAATCTTTACCGTATCGACATAGAGGGTTGCCTTCTTGCTGTCGATGAGCAGATAGCTGACCACCACGGGATTGCAATGCACGTCGCTGCCCCGCAGGTTGAGTGCCCAGGCGATGTCGTCGAGGGCAGCCATCAGCATACCGTCGGCATGATGTTGGCGAAGAGCCTGACGGAGGCGCCCTATCTTCTCATGTGCCGACTCACCGGCATACTCCAACGGATGAATCTGTGCCCTACTGTCAGGGATGGCAGGACGGTCGCGCCATATCTCGCGGAGGGGGTCCAGATTGGTGCGTAGGGTGTAGCCGCCGTTCTTGCGCAGTTCGCTGATTAACTCACGCACCTCAGAGGCAGAGGCCACCATACCGTCGATGCCCACCTCAGTAGAGGCCCCTCTCCCTACCTCCCCAGAGGGTAAGGAGTTTATCCATTCGGCAATGGTCGGCGTGCCGGGCATCTTCAGCCTCATCAGTTGAAACTCAGTGCCACGCAACTGCTCCTCGGCTGCGATAAAATAGCGGGAGTCGGTCCACAGCGCAGCAGCGTTCATGGTCACCACGGCGGTGCCTGCCGAACCGTTGAAGCCCGAAATCCATTCACGGCCCTTCCAGTGGTCGGCCACATATTCACTCTGATGGGGATCAGTACTGGGGAAAATAAAGGCTGCCAACTTCTCACGCTCCATCACTTCGCGAAGAGCCTGGAGCCGTTTAGCAATTATATCTTTCATAATGTTCAATGTTTTGTCATTTCAACTTTGCAAAGATACGAAATATGTTGAAGATTACGATTTGAAACCATGAAAAAATAGTATTATTAATGTATTTTTTTCAATCCTAATCCACCCATTCTACATTTTATTTTGTAACTTTGCGGTCGAAAGATCTTAAACTAAATAAATAAAAAAACAAAATTATGGCATTTTTAACTGACGAGAAACTGGTGATTGTTGGTGCCGGCGGTATGATCGGCTCTAACATGGTGCAGAGTGTGCTGATGCTGGGATTGACCCCCAACATCTGTTTGTATGATATCTATGAGCCCGGTGTTCATGGCGTTTACGACGAGATTTGCCACTGCGCATTCCCTGGTGCAAACGTTTCGTACACCGTAGACCCCAAAGAGGCTTTCACAGGTGCTAAGTACATCATCTCAAGCGGTGGTGCTCCCCGTAAGGAGGGTATGACCCGCGAGGATCTGCTGAAAGGCAACTGTAAGATTGCAGCCGACTTCGGTGAGAACATCAAGAAATACTGTCCCGACGTGAAGCACGTGGTGGTCATCTTCAACCCCGCCGACGTGACGGCTCTCACTGCCCTGATTCACTCTGGCTTGAAGCCCAACCAGCTCACCTCACTGGCCGCTCTCGACTCTACCCGTCTGCAGCAGCAGTTGGCACTGGAGTTCGGCGTACGTCAGGACAAGGTGACCAATGCCTATACCTACGGTGGCCACGGCGAGCAGATGGCTGTCTTCGCAAGCAAGGCCCTCATCGACGGCAAACCTCTCTCAGAACTGCCTCTCTCAGCTGAGCGCTGGGCAGAGATTAAGCACATGACCACACAGGGTGGTAGCAATATCATCAAGCTCCGTGGCCGCTCTTCATTCCAGAGCCCCGCTTATCAGGCTGTGAAGATGATTGAGGGTGCTATGGGTGGCGAACCCTTCAAGTGGCCTGCCGGATGCTATGTCAATGCTTACGGCTTCAAGAACGTAATGATGGCTATGCCTACTGTCATCGACAAGGACGGCGTGCACTTCACCGAGCCTCAGGGTACTGCTGAAGAGATGGCTGCACTCCAGGCTTCTTACGAGCACCTGCAGAAGATGCGCGACGAGATCATCTCGCTCGGCATCATCCCCGCTGTGGAAGACTGGGGCAAGGACAACAGCAACCTGTAATCAATTGACAATTGAGAATTGAGAATTGATAATTGACAATTGACAAATATGGCTTTAATAAAAAGTTATAAAGGTCTCGCTCCCAAATGGGGGCGAGACTGTTATTTCAGTGAGAACGCCACCATCGTGGGCGATGTGACGATGGGCGACGAGTGCAGCATCTGGTTTGGTGCTGTGGTACGTGGCGACGTAGCTCCCATCACCATCGGCGACCGAAGCAACGTGCAGGACAACTCCGTCGTACACGTCACACACGATACCGGTCCTACCCATATCGGCTCTGACGTAACCATTGGCCACAACGTCACCGTGCACGCCTGCACCATCCACGACGGCGCACTGATAGGCATGGGTTCCACCCTACTCGACGGCTGTGAGATTGGCGAGGGCGCTATTGTGGCTGCCGGTGCCTTGGTACTGCAGAACACAAAAATACCTCCCCACGAGATATGGGGAGGCGTTCCTGCTAAATATATCAAGCCCACGCGTCCGGGACAGACCGACAACGCTGCTCACTACGTGGCCTACTCAAAAGAATATCTGAAAGAGGATGAGGAATAAGAGGTAAGAACTTTCTTACCTCTTATTTCTTATTCTTCTCGTAATACTCCAGGGCGCGCTTCACGTTGTCCTTGATAGCATCCGAGGAATAGGTGGCACCCGTGCGACCGTCCACCGTCATGGTCTTCGCTGCCTTCACAGTCTTGCCGTCCCATGCTTTCTGCAGATGACTCCAGGCTGCGTTCCAGTAGCGAGGTGTCTCGTTGTTGGGCAGAGCTTCAATCTTCTGTACCTTATTGCCTTTGATAAACACTTTCAGGGGTGTAGGTCCTTCGTAGCCCATCACGTCCTTGGCTATCTCAGTGGTATTCACCACGTAGACACCCTTCTCTTTGGTCATCGCCTTGTCCTTCTTGCCGGCACTCAACAGCACCACAGAGGCCGTCAGCACACAAGCGATTGCAAAAATCATTCTCTTCATATTCTATATCTTTTTAATTATTACATTTTAAAATTTTTATATTATTACATTTTTTAATTTTTACATTTCACCCTTGCTACCACGTATTCCGAACGGGTGCCAATGCGATACTTGCCACCCCAGATGCCGATGCCCGACGAGACGTAATACTGCGTCTTGCCACGCTGATGGTGGCCGAAGGCACACTCATACATCGCATCCTCAATCCAGGAGATGGGCCACACCTGTCCGTAGTGGGTGTGTCCGCTGAACTGGAAGTCGATACCTGCACGCTCCGTCTGTTCTAAGTGGTAGGGTTGATGGTCGAGGAGAATGGTAAAACCACCCCCCTGCCCCCTCCCAAGGAGGGTTAGTTCGGATACCAGTTTGCCTAATGACTTCCTATGCGGATTGGTGCGGTCGTCACGTCCTATGATGCAAAGGTCGTCCACGATAGCAAACGTATCACGGAGCAGGTGGATGCCAGCATCCTGATAAAACTGCTGGGCCAAGGGTTCGCCCGTATAGTACTCGTGATTGCCTAAGCAGGCATAGACAGGTGCTTTCAGCCGACGGAACTCCTCAGCCATGTTTTCTTCTATCAGCGGTCGGATGCTCATGTCGATGATGTCACCTGCGATAAGTATCAGGTCAGGATGCTCACTATTGATCATATCCACCCAGCGACTCAGTACCTTACGCTGGTTGTGATAGCCAAGGTGCAGGTCGCTCAGCATCACCAGTTTCACGGGCTTGGCGAGTGGCTTGTCGGTGGTTATCGTCAGTTCCGCGCGTACCTTTTTATGATAGTTTATATTTCCATACAGAAACACGACAAACATACCGATAGCAATGGCTGCTGTGGTATAGAAGTTATGCACGAGCCACCCTTTCGGCACCACATGGATCAAGCGTCCGAGGTCGAGGGCCAAGAAGATCATGAAGAGATAGAGCAAGATGAAGACACTGGAGTTACCGATGTCGTACACCCAGCGAGCCACCCACATAGGCATCTTGTCAATGGTGCGTGTAAGGTTGAGAAACAGCATCAGAAAAGAGACAATCCCCACCCCAATTATTGACCATCGCCACGCAGCCGACAGCGGCACCAGCATCCACACATGCCAGCTCACATACGCAATGCCCAGTAATGGCAACAGAAGGAATATCATCATCCACATGATCGGTTTCCATATTATTTACGGGACAAAGGTAATAAAAAAATGGAGACCAAGCAAATTTGGTCTCCATTCTTTAAATATGATTATAAAAAAATTTTACTCAGCACTCTGTCCAATATAGTAAGCGCAGCAAGCAGCAATGGCAAACAGGATAATTGCCCAAGACTCGGATCCCAAGAAGACTACGAGCAAAGAAACAGCCAGGGCAATGAGTGGCAGAGAATAAGCTAGTTTGGGACTGATTGCAAAGATAGGCTTCAGTGGCTCCAATGCTTTCTGATCGCGATATGCATACAAGCAAAGATAGAAAGGTACTAGCATGTCGATTACGAGAACAATAACGCCAAGCCATCCGGCGCCATCAGTCATCAGTTTCAGCGGCGTTGCGCTACCACCAAACAATGAAATTGCAGGCAAGAAGAAGAATGCCACTAGCATGGCGATACATGCGATAACGGTAAACAAGCTTACCGACTCTTTTGATAATTTTTCCATAATACTATAATACTAAGTTAATAAATGAAGTTAAATGTATATACTTATAATTAGAGATTCACATCCGACAGTATTTTTTGCGTGGCGCCCGACTTGCTCTTGACGTAGTTGCCTGAAGCCTGACCGCATTGTACAAGGTAATCGGCATCAGCAATGAAGCGGTCCATCAGACGCTCAAAGTCCTCGTAGCCTTGAATCTCGAAGCCGCCACCAGCACTCTTAAGCTCTTGTGCCTCCTGGAACTTCTGATTGTTGGGACCGAAGATGACGGGTACATCCCATACGGCAGCCTCCAAAGTATTGTGAATACCTACTCCGAACCCACCACCGACGTAAGTGACATCGGCATAACGGTAGATGCTCGACAGCAGACCGAAGCAGTTGATGATCAAAACATCGTAGTCATTGAACATTGAACATTGAACATTGAACTGTTTCTCTGCTTCGGTGTAACGAAGCACCTTGCGACCTTCCAACAACTTTTCTATCTGCTGCAGATGATCGTCGCCAATGACATGGGGAGCAATGACCAGTTTCCAATCTGGATGCTGTTTGAAATACTTGATAAATATCTCTTCGTCGGGTTGCCACGAAGAACCTGCTATAAACACCTTATTACCTGTCACGAATTGTTCTAAGACTGGTAGCACCTTCGCCTGATTCTTGATTTGCAGTACACGGTCGAAACGGGTATCACCCGTCACAGTGGCATTCGTCAGTCCAATGCTTGAAAGGAGTTGGCGGCTCTTCTCGTTCTGTACGTAGAAATGGGTGAAGCACTTCAGCACATGCCCATACTGACGACCATACCAGCGGAAGAACACCTGTCCCTCACGGAAGATGCTACTGATACTGTAGACGGGTACGCCACGATGTTTCAGGATATGCAGATAGTTGTACCAGAACTCATACTTGATGAAGAATGCCATCTCAGGACGAATGGTACGCAGGAAACGACGCGCATTACTGATAGTGTCAAGCGGCAGGTAACAGATGATATCTGCCCCCTCATAGTTCTTGCGCACCTCATATCCCGATGGTGAGAAGAACGTGAGGAGTATTTTCAGCTCAGGATGATCGCGCTTGATTTGCTCCATCAGAGGTCGTCCCTGCTCAAACTCACCGAGGGAAGCAGCATGGAACCAGATGTAACGCGCCTCAGGATCTACTTTCTCACGAAGTATGCGGAAGGCATCGCGCTCTCCGCGCCACATCTTCCGAACCTTTTCGTTGAAGAGGCTAAAGATGGCCACTCCAATGAGATAGAGGTATATGATGATATTATACAAGCTCTTTTTTATTTCTTTTATTTATAGGAACTATAGGGACTATAGATACTATATTGACTATAGAAAAAAACGGCTACCCCAGCACCTCGATAGCACGGCGGGTGCGACGGATCGTCTCTTCCTTGCCGAGGAATGCTGAGATGTCGAACATGCCGGGTCCTTTACCCTCACCAACGAGAGCCAGGCGCCAGGCGTTCATCACATTGCCCAACTTATATCCTTTCTGTTCTATCCAAGCATGCACCAATGTCTCCTGGTTCTGCAGTGAGAAGTCATCAATGGTCAGCAGATAGTCGCAGAGTTCGCCCAGCACGACAGCCGACCCCGGATCTTCGTCTGAAGGAGCCTTCCAACGTTTCTTCGCCGTTTTCTCATCATAGGCTGCAGGAGCCTCGAAGAAGAACGAGCACAAGGGCCACAGTTCCTTGACGAAACTGACACGGTCTTTCATCATGCGCACCACCTCGACGATACGCTCTTTAGAGTCTTTCACACCATGCTCACGACAGATGGGTTCGAAGAGTTCAGCAATCTCCTCTGCCGACTTCATCAAGATATACTCATGGTTGAACCAGATGCCCTTCTCGTAAGCAAACTTAGCACCCGCCTTAGAACACTTCTCGATGTCGAAAGCCTTTGCCAGTTCATCGAGTGAGAAAATCTCCTGTTCGGTCCCGGGGTTCCATCCCAGGAGTGCCAAGAAGTTGACCACAGCCTCAGGGAAGTAGCCCTGCTCACGGAATCCCGAACAGAACACCTTTTCACCAGTCTTCTTATCCACGGAATGCCAGTCGAGTGGGAACACGGGGAATCCCAGTCGGTCACCATCGCGCTTTGACAGTTTACCTTTACCGTCAGGTTTCAGCAACAGGGGCAGATGGGCGAAGCGCGGCATCGTGTCTTCCCAACCGAAAGCTTTATAGAGCAGCACGTGAAGAGGGGCTGAAGGCAGCCACTCCTCACCACGGATGACATGGGTAATCTCCATCAGATGATCGTCGACGATATTGGCCAAATGATAGGTTGGCAGTTCATCAGCACTCTTATACAACACCTTGTCATCGAGTATATCGCTCTTGACACGTACCTCACCACGAATCATATCATCGACGAGCACTTCCTGTCCGGCGTCGATCTTGATGCGAACCACATACTGATGTCCCTCAGCAATGAGTTTCTCCACTTCATCGGCAGACAAGGTCAGTGAGTTACGCATCGTGCCACGTGTCTTGTTGTCGTACTGGAAGTTCTGAATCTCAGCACGCTTAGCTTCCAACTCCTCCGGTGTATCAAAGGCAATATAGGCCTTGCCCGCATCGAGCAGTTGTTTAACGTATTTCTTATAGATGTCACGACGCTCACTCTGACGATAGGGACCATAGTTGCCACCGAAGCTGACACCTTCGTCAAACTTAATACCCAGCCAGTTGAAGGCTTCAATGATATAGTCTTCAGCCTCAGGGACGAAACGGGTCGTATCGGTATCCTCAATACGGAACACTAAATCGCCGCCGTGCTGACGGGCAAACAAATAATTATACAGAGCGGTGCGCACACCACCAATATGCAAAGGACCTGTAGGGCTGGGTGCAAAACGCACCCTTACTTTTCTTTCTGACATTATTTTTTAATCAAATTTTCTGCAAAGATAGTGTAAATAGTGGGAAACACAAAATAAATTGCCATATATTTTCTTAAAAATGAATGAAACGATTTGCAAAAACAAAATAAAGTCGTAACTTTGCAACATGATAAACATCAATTTAAGAAGTCAATTATCTTGGCAAGAGATTGCTATCCGCGTTTCTTTTGTCATTGTCACCGTAGCAGCCATTGTCTGGTTCATGCCACGCGACCGCCGCGAGGATTTTAAGTTTGAACAGGGAAAGGTATGGAACTATCCTGACTTGACTGCCATCAGTAATTTCAATGTCTTCAAAAGCCAGCAGCGTATTGAGCATGAGCAGAAAGAGATACTCAAACTCTATAAGCCATACTATTCCTATCACGAAAGTGTAAAGGAGGAGAATCTCCAGGAGTTCAAGAAGGCCAATGGCATCATGTCGTTCAGTTTCCCTTTCAACTACCTGAAACTGATTGCCGCCCAAATCGACTCTGTCTATGAAAGAGGCATCATCGACACCCGTGATCCATTGGCAGGCGGCATTGACACGCTACGTCGTATCATACATGCCGACCAAGTGACATCACTGCCCACCAAAAGGGTGCTGACACCGCGTGAAGCTTACGAAGTCATCGTCAACAACGAGACGCTACGACCTTTTAAGGATGTGCTCTCCCAAATGAATCTCAATGAATATATTGAGCCCAACCTGACCTACGATAGTCGCCATAGCGATTCGCTCCGCAACGACTTACTCAGAAGCGTGGCCGTCAGCATTGGTATGGTGCAGGCTGGTGAGAAAATCGTAAGAAACGGAGAGAAGATTGACGAGAACACCTATCAGAAGCTGGTATCCTACATGCAGAAACTTGAACAGGAGCATGTAAAGAAGCGCGTTCCCATGAACATCATAGGCGAGATTATATACGTTCTGCTTATTATCATCAGTTTCACTATCTACGTGGGCATCTACCGCAGGGACTACTTCGAGAACATCCGGTCGGCTTGTATGATCTATGTGCTCATCGTGCTCTTCTCTGTCATGGCATCACTGCTGGTGAGCCACAGCATGCTACACGTGTTTATCCTGCCATTTGCCATCGTCCCCATCTATATCCGCATCTTCATGGATTCGCGTACGGCATTCATGGCCCATATCACGGTGGTGATGATTTGTGCATGCATCCTTCACTATCCCATGGAGTTCATAGCCGTAGAGATGGCAATGGGTCTCACGGCCATCTATATGCTGCGAGAACTGAGCAGTCGTTCACAACTGTTCTGGACAGCAACGGTCACTACCCTGATAGGCATCATCATGAAGATTGCTATCTATATGATACGTCATCAGGACATGGAGGCGTTCAACAACTGGGACATCTACTACCTGCTGATTTGCGGTGTGGTTATTTTCTGCTCCTACCCGCTTATCTATCTTATTGAGAAAGTCTTCGGCTTCCTCTCTGAGATTACGCTTATCGAACTCAGCGACATGAACAAAGAACCATTGCGCCGCATGAGCGAGGTGGCACCAGGCACTTTCCAACACTCTATCATGGTGGGTAACCTTGCGGCAGAGATTGCACGTAAGATAGGGGGCAATGCCCAACTGGTCAGGACGGGTGCTCTCTATCATGATATCGGCAAGATACAGAACCCTATCTACTTCACGGAGAATCAGGCTGGCGGCATCAGTCCACACGACCACCTGACTTATCTGGAGAGCGCACAGATGATTATCAGCCATGTGACGGAGGGCATCCGTCTGGCCAACAAATACCATTTGCCATCACAGATTCGAGACCTCATAGCCACGCATCACGGACAGGGCAAGGCCAAGTATTTCTATATCAAATTCAAGAACGAGCATCCCGATGAACAGGTTGATGACCTGCTGTTCACCTACCCCGGACCTAATCCTTTTACTAAGGAACAAGCCATTCTGATGATGGCGGATGCCGTTGAAGCAGCCTCACGCTCTCTGCCCGACTATACCGAACAGAGCATCCGCAACCTCGTGGAGCGTATCATCGACTCACAGGTTGACGAGGGTTTCTTCCGTGAGTGTCCTATCACTTTCCGAGATATTCAGTACACCAAGACAGTGCTCATCGAGAAACTGAAAACCATTTACCACACTCGCATCAGCTATCCCGAGGAAAAGAAGTGAATTGCACAGAAAGCGCACTTAATGTGCAAGAAAAACGCACTAATTGACTGATTTATATCAATTAAGTGCGCTTTTTTTGCTTATTTCTGCACATTTTAAGTCAGAGTGTGCGATTTTCTGTATACCTTTGCGCCGGTTTTTTACAAACATTCTAAAAAAGTATGAAAAAAATGAAAACGCTTCTGACTGGTATTCTACTGGCAGCAGCAACGATGACAGCCACAGCCGGTGGCATTCTGACCAACACTAATCAAAGTATTGACTTCCTGCGCAATCCCGCTCGTGATGCAGCCATCGGACTTGACGGTGTATACAGCAACCCGGCAGGTGTAGCTTTCCTTCCAAAAGGTTTCCATTTAGGTTTGAACTGGCAGTACGCTCATCAGACACGTACCATTACTTCTACAAATCCCGTTTTTGCTCTTGGCAAGAAGAACAACGGTGTCACGACAAAGGTGTTCGAAGGAGTAGCTGACGCACCATGTATTCCCAGCGTACAGGCTGCTTGGAACACAGGCGACTGGAGTCTTCAGTTCAATTTCTCGGTGCCTGGTGGCGGTGGTTCCTGTGAATACGCCGACGGTCTCGGCTCGTTCGAGAGTGTGGTGGGCAGCATTGCAAATCAATTGGCTCCCCTTGGTGCTCAGGGCTATGACATGGACGGCTACATGCAGGGACGCCAATATTATTTCGGCTTCCAGTTAGGTAGTGCTTATAAGGTCACTGACAACATCTCGGTGTACGGTGGTCTGCGCCTGCTCTACGGTACTGCTACCTACAAAGCCCGTCTGAGCAATATCATGGTGAACACCGCTGGAGGTTACGTTGCTTTCGGCAGCTTCCTCAGCGGCGCTACGGCTACTGTTGATGGCGGTCTGAATCAAATCAATGCCGGTCTTAATCAAATCAATGCAGGCATCACTCAGTATCAGAACGCTGGTGCGCCTGTACCTCAGGCACTTCTTGACCAACAGGCTCAGCTCATGGCTCAGCAGACACAACTCGAAGGCACACGCGCCAGCCTTGACGGTCTGCAGAAGTACTCACAAGGTGTGAACCTGCTCTGCAACCAGTCGGGTGTGGGCATCGCTCCCATCGTGGGTGTCAACTATAAATTCAGCGATCAACTGAACTTCGCTGCGAAGTATGAGTTCAAGACTCAGATGCGTATGAAGAACGAGTCGACGGTCTTCGAAGCCAGTGAGATTCCAGCAGTAAACAAGTTCCGTGATGGTGAGGAGGTCAACGAAGATCAGCCTGCCCTTGTCGCTGTTGGTGTACAATGGAGTCCTCTAGGACAGTTGCGCGTGAATGCCGGCTGGCACATGTACTTCGACAAGGATGCCGACTGGTATGGCAACACCCAGAACCTGCTCGACCACAACACCAATGAGTACTTGCTCGGTGCTGAGTGGGATGTCAACGACCGCCTGACAGTTTCTTGCGGCGGACAATTGACACGCTATGGTCTGACGGATGCCTACATGAACGATATGTCATTTGTAGTCAACAGCTACAGCCTCGGTTTCGGAGCGAACTATAAGGTGAGCGACCACGTAACGGTGAAGGCAGCCTACTTCCAGACCAACTATGGCAACTACGACCGTGTCACCTCCAGCGACCCACTCATCAAAGACTCCTTCACCCGCACCAACCGTGTGCTGGGTATCGGTTGCGACATCAACATTTAGAATTTATAGTCCAGACCGATGCCGATGACGTGATTCGTGCGGCTGTAGACCTCGGTTCCAGTATAGGGAGTTCCAAGATAATTGGAACTCCCTTTTTTGTAGTCGCTATAGAGGGTGCAGAAATAACTGAGGTTCAGTCGCATTCGGTCGGTAAGATTTACGGCGCCTCCCAGTCCCAGCGAGTAACTGTCGCAGGCAAACGACGTATTCTGCTGATAGTCGTCAGAGAGTCCGTAGTCTGTGCGTTGACCTCCACAACTGACGGTGTATCTATCGTTGATGTCCCATTCTATACCTGCCAGCACCTCGTGAGTGCCATGCTCCAAAGTCTTCTGGCGGTCTCCTGCCATCTTCGCCGATTTGTCATCAAAGAAGTGATACTCGACAGACGCTCTTACCGCGGGAGTTATCTCGTAGCCAACGGCAGCCACCAGCAGCGACGGCATGTCGTAGCGTGTCTTCACGCCGTCCTGATAGGGAGCGGTCTTGGCCCCGAGCGTGGTACCCAGTGCCTGCAGCGTGACCGGGTCATTCATCATCAGATACTGCTGCAGTGCTGTGCCCAGTCCGGCTTCAAGTTCGTTCGTCTTGTTCTCAGTATTGATTTTCGTGCGGAACTCATAGCGGGCTGCTACCGTCAGTGGACCTTTATGAAAGTCGACACTCACAATAGGCGCAAAGCCCCAAGCCCGCTGGTCGACGTCAAGGCGAAGCACAGCCAGTTCGCCAAAGGCTGCATGCCCATCAGCGATGACATGCCCACGATAGTAACCGTCGTAGTAATTGGCGCGCAGACCGACTGCAGCAGACAGACAATCGAATAACTTATAGGAGAAGTTCACCTGTCCCCCATAGATATACTGCTTACCTTTCATCTGAGAGTCGAGATGGTATTGGTCGGGGGTGATGCCCTTGGCAGCCAACATGGAAGCCAGCATGACATTGAACATAGGCACGCCGTCATCGTATTTCACGAAACCGCCCGAGCCCACGATGCCAATCATCGCCGAGAGCGCCCAGCGGTCGCGTTTATAGGCCGCAAAGAGTGCCGGCACAATGGGTGCCGAGGCCTTACCGTTGTATTTCTTCTGGAAGTCTTGTCCTAAGAATCCGGGTATCGTCAGGTCGATGTCACGGTTCTGCCATGGCTTCTGGAAGTTGAGGGAGAGTTGCAGTCCCTCATGTCCCCAAGCCAAACCAGCGGGGTTCGAGAAGGCTGCGTCGATATCGAATGTAGCGCCACGCGCAAACATACGATCAAAAGCAATGTGATAATTCGTGTTGGTCATCAGACCGCCGGCTTGCACTTGCAAACCGAGCATCATCAGAGCGATGAAAGAAAAAAACTTCTTCATAGGCTAAAAACATTTAGTCGCTTGCAAAGATAAGCATAATTTTCGAATCTACAATGGATTAAGTGGAAAAAGATAGGTTCGCCCCCCCTCCAAGGAAAGGGAGTATTTAGTGGGAAGAGGTGAGAGCAAAGGGCTGAAATACTACTATAGTGGATCCACGTCGTAGTAGATCTGCAAGGAGGCATAGCGTTTGTCCTGCATCATCTGCTGTTGCGCCATCAACAGATACTGGCGCACACGCTGTCCGTCGATACCGTTCTCCAATTTGAGAACGAGTTTTCGGATACATAGCGCTTTCACTTTTGCTACAGCAGGTTTGTCGGGGCCGAGAACACGTGCACCGAACCACTGGCGGAGTCGGGCGCCCATCTCCAATCCGGCGGTATTGACAACGTCGTCGCTCTTATGTTTCAAGAAGACGTAGATAAGTCGGTAATATGGCGGATAGCGGAAAGCCTGTCGCTCTGCTATAAGCTCGCGATAGAGCATCTGATAGTCGTTGCGCACCACGTAGTCGATGATGGGCATCTCCGGATTTCTTGTCTGCAGGATGACCAGTCCGCGCTTGCCCTTTCTCCCTGCACGTCCGCTGACCTGCGACATCATCATATAGGCCTGTTCGTAGGCACGGAAGTCGGGCATATTAAGCATGCGGTCAGCATCTAAGATACCGACGACACTGACGCGGTCGAAGTCCAGACCCTTGCTAATCATCTGGGTACCGATGAGGATATTCGTACGTCCGGCTGAGAAGTCGCTGATGAGCCGTTCATAGGCATTACGTGTGCGGGTGGTGTCGAGGTCCATCCTGCTGATACGAGCCTCCGGAAAGATGTCGCGTATCTGGTCTTCTATCTTCTCTGTGCCGTAGCCCCGTCCCTGTAGTTCTTTACATCCGCAGGCAGGACACTCCGTCGGGATGCGATAGGTGTTGCCGCAGTAGTGACACGTCAACTGGTTCAGTGAACGATGCAGCGTGAGTGACACGTCACAATGCTCACAACGAGGCACCCAACCGCACTGCTTGCACTCCATCATCGGTGCCCAACCACGACGGTTCTGGAAGAGGATAGCCTGTTCGCCTCGTTCCAATGCCTCGCGCACTCGGGCCAAGAGCAGAGGCGAGAAGGGGCCTTTCATCATCTTACGATGCTGAAGGTCCTGCACGTTGACCACCTGTATCTCGGGCAGTTCTATGTCCTGATAGCGGTGGGTCAGCTCTACAAGTCCGTATTTTCCTGCCTTCGCGTTATGGTAGGTTTCGAGTGAAGGGGTGGCAGTACCGAGAAGGACAGAGGGTTCCTGGGGCATTTCCTCGCTGGTGTCAGTCATCTGTTGTGCCAACATGATGGCTACCGACCGCGCATGATAGCGAGGCATAGGGTCTTGTTGCTTATAACTGGTTTCATGTTCCTCATCGATAATCACCAAACCGAGGCGCTGAAAGGGAAGGAAGACTGCCGAGCGAGCACCGAGGATGACATCGTAAGGATTCTTAGAGAGCTGTTTCTGCCATATCTCTACGCGTTCGGCATCGCTATACTTAGAGTGATAGATGCCCAACCTATTGCCGAAGACGCGGTGCAGACGTTCCATCATCTGCACTGTCAAGGCTATCTCAGGCAAAAGGTAAAGCACCTGACGATGCTGTTCCAGTTCGCGTTGTATCAGATGGATATATATCTCGGTCTTTCCACTGGAGGTGACACCATGCAGGAGGGTCACCTTTTTTTTCATGAACGAGAATAAGATTTGGTTATAAGCCTCCTGTTGATAGGCATTCAGCGGTTTGATATTCTCGGGATGCGGCTCTCCTCCGTGGTTTAATCGTCCCACCTCAACCTCATAGGTCTCGAGCATGCCTCGCTTAACCAACTGATTCAGCACAGGAAGTGTGGTGCCTGAGAAGTTCATCAGTTCTTCACGAGTAATCTCGTTGATATTCTTCCACGCTTCTCGTTGCTCAATGTTTGAGAAATCTACAGCATCCCATCCCGACATTGAGAGGTATGCTATAAATGCCTCCTGTTGTTTAGGGGCTCGTGCCAGCACGTTGAGAGCCACATGTAGTGTCGTCTCATTCTGATAGGTAGAGGTCAGTCGGATGAAGGTTTCCGTACGTGGTTTGTAGCCTTCCTCGGCTTTCAAGCCAGCAGGGAGTGCAGCCTTCATCACTTCTCCGATGGGCGACAAGTAGTAGTCGGCTATCCACTGCCACTGCTTCAGTTGGGCAGGCAACAGGATAGGAGCAGCATCCATCAGTTGTATGATGTCTTTTACCTGATACCCCTGTGGCTGTTGACCGTGGAGTCTGGACACCACCCCCACATAGGTCTTGTTGCGCCCGAAGGGTACTACGACACGCATCCCCACCTGCAGCCCACTTTCCATCTGTGATGGTACTGCATAGGTGAAGCATCCGTCGAGCGGTACAGGGAGTATGATATCAGCAAACGTCATCAGAAATAATAGGTAACACAGAGTCGCCAGGCATCGACCTTCGACTTCGCACGGTTCCATGACTCGCCTTGCAGCGTCTGTGTCATGTCATTCCAAGTAAAGTCGCCTGTCTTGCCTAGTGGCACATTATAATATACGGCGCCTTCAAGATGTTTTCCGAAGGTGACACCACCGCCGATGTTCAGGCTCAACGTGGTATTCTGTAGTGTGAACTGACGCAGTTCGCCCTGCTCGTCAATCCACTGTAGCATATCATCGCCTAAGTTAAAGCTGAACTGAGGTCCGGCGCAGAGGAAGATACCCACCATATTGAATACATTGGCGCCCAGTCGGGCATTGGCAGGGAGTAACACGCTCTTCTGTTTCAACAACTGACCATCGACCTTCAAGTCGCGCTGGTCATACAAGAGGCCCGCATCGACCATAAAGCCAGCAACGGGTGTCTTGAACTTCAACACAGGACCTACTGAAAAACCAGCGCGGTTATTGGTTGCCAGCACATCCTTATTAAAGTCCATCTGAGTGAGTTGCAAGCCGCCACGCACGCCAAACTGCACTTGCAACTGGTCTTCTTGTGCAGAAACAGATAAAGCGGTCGTCAACAATATGACGACCGCCCATAGGCGGTTTCTTCCACCTTTTAATATCTGTACTATATCACTCATCACTCCTTAATGCCTTTGACGTCGCACAGAGACACGAGCCTCCTTGGAACCTGATGACGACGGGGCAGACTTCACCTTCTCTGCTTTCGATGTCCTGCCTGAACGACTCTTTGAAGCTTTGGCTATCTTCGGGTCTGCATTGGCGATACTATCGAGTGAATCGCGCTTCGCCTTGTCGCCAAAGATATTATTACGGAAGGCCTCCAACTCAGCCTCGATGCGTTTCTGTTCCTTTGACAACTTCGCTGTGTCGTTATCACAATACTGAGCCAACGTCTTACCCAGCATGTTGGTGGTCTTGTAAATCTTACCTTTGTAACGGTTCAGTGTGAAGTAGTCGTCCATACTCATCGTGGCAGCATTGTTGAGGTTGCTTGTCATCACCGTCTGACGACTGAGGAAAGGTTCCACATCACTGTACTTCACCCAGAAAAGCGGATACTTGGCAGCCTCTCCGCCAAAGTCATCCTCACGTAACATCACCGGACAGAAAGCAATCGGCTTGATATGGAACGAAGAGTTGGCTTGATCATAATACGCACTCTCTTTCAGATAGTACATCTTCACCTCGGCTGACGGGATATCGCTGTTGTCGACCTTGATCTTACCGCCCTGTTCCTCATAGAAGATATGGTAGTTGTCGAGTATCGACTTCATATTGACCTTGGCCGATGACTCCAGCACCTCATTGCCATCCAGGTTGTACTCATAGACAGGGATATAGTTATTAAGGGCTAGTTTGAAGACATAGGTAAACAGGTTCACCTGCTTACCCTGTGGCTCCACGGGGAAGTATAGGCCTGAGTTAGCCTCATCGTTCAGGTTTATCTCACGATAGATGTCACGACGCCATACCACGTCCTCGGGCATATCAAGCGCCGTAGGATACTGCAGGCGCATGCGCTGCGTCATACCCTGACCGCCCTGCTGCGACTTCTGTTGCGTCGTTTGCTCCGCCTTCTGCTGGGTGCGGCGCTGCTTGGGCTGAGCCTGTGCTATATCAATAAACAATGAACAATGTACAACGAACAATGCCATTGCCATTATACACCGTAAACTTAGCTTATTCATATTTCTTTTCATATCTATCTTAATTATTTTATTTCGCATTCGCTCAACAGTTCATTGTTAATTATTAATTGTACATTGTTTACTGCACCTTGATTTCCATTGCAGCAGGGAGGGTACGTTCTATACCATCCGGACCGACTGCCGTTACACGTGAGATATAGAACCGACGTCCGCGTGAGAGTCGGCGGAACTGGTCTTTCTGGGCTGCCGAGAACCGTGAGCCGTCGCTGGCCAGTGGTTTTGCATTACCCATATTATCGAAGAATACGGTCTCGAACGAGATGACACGGAAGCCGATGTCAAGGATACCATCGTCGATAGCCGCTCCTATGTTCTCTACTGCCATCAGACTGCCCTTCGGCATATTACCACCCTTGAAACGCGAGGGGTTGCCTGCCTCATCCTTTACATCTATATAAGGTGTTGGGTCGGGCAATTTACGTACACGGAAGGTAAACGAGCCCATAGTCTGCGGACGTCCGGTATTGGTTGACGTGACAGTAATCACAGCATCCTGCCCAATCTTCGACGGATGCGCCACATACTTGCCGGGCCCCGTAGCTTGTAAGGTACCATTGGTCATCGATGCCGAAATCTTATTCAGGGGAACACCTGGCACTGAGATGCTGATGGGGTTGCTATAACCGGCATAGAGCATGCGTGTCAGATCGGCAGATACCGTAGCGCTGGGTTCCACGACGGTGTACTTCTGAGAGAAGTCGCGACGGATGCGGTCGCCATTACCGTTGGTAGTCTCGATATAACCGTTCAGTGTAAAATCACCAGTACGCGAACAGTAGGTTTCGTAAAGGCCGTCTGCCAGATCCATCTTCTCACCACCGATGTATATTTCCGGCACCTGTGTAGTATCTACAGCAGCCATCACGATATGGGCCGAGAACTTATCACCCTGCACGATGGTCTGTGAGTTGGGTATCACAAAAGCATCGAGGGCATTCACACGGATATCCTTCACGTCGATATTCTGCACCAGTGTGTGGAGTACTTCCTTCTCGGCGTTGCGCACGTCGTTCTGCAACTTCGACAGTGACGTGATAGCAGCCACGGCAGGCATGGCCTCAAACATATACTCCTGCCAGTTCTTACCCAAGCCAGTGGGAGGCACCTCGGTAGTCAAGTCCTTAGCCACCACCTGCTTCTTGTCTTCATCAGGAATCATGTCTACGATACCCTGTCGGTAACTGTCAATTGCTTTCTTGAGTTCCTCGCCACGACCACGACCTGGTGCCAACATCACCTGATTGGCAGCTTCCAAGTCCTCCCTATTTTGCAGGTTGCGAGGGTCACCATCGTCGCCATCGGCTTCATGAGCAATAGCCAACTTCAGTTCGGCAGCGAAATTATAGAGCGAGTCGCTCATATGTTTCACCTGCATCGCCTTGTCATACCACTCCTTCACCTTTTGGGGATTGGCAGCCATCTGCTCTTCAAAGTCTGCATATATAGCCTGATTCTCCTGTGCTGCATTCTTCGTGGTGCGGTTCAGGCTTTCTTCCACGATGGAGAAGCCATTGAGCACCTCATTGGAGACATTCAGCGCAAGCATAGCCATCAAGACGACGTACATCAAGTTGATCATCTTCTGGCGTGGAGAGACCGGTCTTTTCTTTATTGCCATTGTTTTTTCTTTTTTTTATAGTTACTATAGTTACTGAAGACACTATAGAATCCTATACTCCTTTCGGCATATTCGTCGTCATCGCCTCAATCATACGGGCATAGATCTGATTGAGTTCCGCTATCTGGTCAGCCATACGGCGGGTCTGCTCGTTAATCTCATCGATGGTACCTATCTGCTGACTAGCCCCTTTGAGCTGCATCTCATAGACCTTGCAGATGCCTGTCAGCGTGCGGTTCAGGTTCTCCATCTCCTCACTGTCGCGGGTCAGGCGCTCACTCTGTTCAGAGACCTTCTGAAGGGTTTCTGTGAGTTTCTTCAACTCCTCTACATAATTATTGGTAGCTTCCTCCATATCAGGATTCAGTTCGGGAAGTTCGGGCGCTACAATGCCGCCTGCAAAGACAGGGCCACCAGTCACAGCAGCATTCTCGATAGCCTCTGACGACCCGGTATTCTCGCCTAAATCGGAATGTTCTGAATGTCCACCGCCACCGATGATAATAGTACCACCGCCGATACCTGAGCCACCGCCGATACCAGTGCCAGCACCAACTGCCGCCACCATAGGCTCGCTGTTACCATTAGGCAGGACATCGACAGTTTGTTCGTCGGGATTCTCGTCCAACTGTACATGTGTGGGAAGATCCTTACCATCCTCTGTTTTGTCGAACGGGCGGTCGAAACCTGAGATGAAGAACACCAGCACCTCCGTACCCATACCGAGGAACAGCATGAAGTTGGCTCCAGGAAGGTGGGTCAATTTGAACAGGGCACCGGCAATCACAATAGAGGCACCCCAGCTATAGGCATAGTTCATGAACGTCTGCCCAGGAACACTGTCGAGCCATTTCTGCAGACGATAAATCGGATTGAATTTACTATACTTTGTCATTGTTTCTTCTTTTTCTTTATTATTCGAGGTTTCGAGGCTTCGAGGCTTCGGGGATTACTTCTTTTTCTTGGCTGAAGCCTTCACCGGCTTTACTTTCTCACTCGAAGTGTTGGCCAGCGAGCGGACACAGCGGAACCCGATAAACGAGCGGGGCTGGTTCTGATACTCGCTGCTACGCCATGCTGAACGGATATAACTCTCAGGATCTTTCCACGAACCGCCACGCACGCTCTTTTTCTTCAGGCGATAGGGGTCTTCCTTAGCAGCGTTGTACTTCAACTGCGGGTTGATATCGTTCATAGCATCCACGCCTGCTTCGGTATAGATGGTAGAAGTCCACTCCGCCACGTTGCCTGCCATATCAAACAAGCCATTAGAGTTGGCACTATAGATACCCACCTTACTGGTGATCAGATTACCATCCTTGGTATAGTTGCCGTTATCGGGCTTGAAGTTGGCAAAGAAACAACCCTTACCACTGGCCACGTCCTGGTTTTCCCAGGGGAACTCGTTCTGGTTCTTGCCACGGGCAGCATATTCCCACTCTGCCTCGGTCGGCAGACGGTAGCGCTGCACATAACGGGCAGCGGGTCCAAGTCCCTTCAACAGGTAGTCGGTGCGCCATGCACAGAAGGCATTGGCTTGTTCCCAAGTGACACCCACCACAGGATAGTCGTTATAGGCGGGATTCGAGAAATAGTTGCGCATATAAACCTCGTTATCAGCATTGGGGAAGTCATTGACCCAACAGGTCGTATCGGGGTATATATTCACGATATAAGTGTTAAGGAAGTCCCAAGGACCGGTCAGTTGTCGGTTGATGGTCTGACGTACAATCTTGCCTTCGTCATCGATATAGGCAGTATCTTTCGAAATCCACACCTGTTCGTTGGGATTCACCTGAACATCAGTGTTCAGATTACGCTCCTCAGGATTCAGACGGTTACGGCGCAGGGCGGCCTCGGTATAGTCGTACACCTCATAGCGATAGTTCATCTGCGAGGCATCAAGCATCTTCTCACCAGTCACGGGATTGGTCACATAAACGCTCTCAATAGCACGCAACTCATCCTCATTGGGCTTGCGAGGGAGTGACTTCTTCCAGTTGAGATAGGGCTTCACGGGATCGCCGTTTTTGTCCTCCTCTATCTTATAACTCTCATCACCGCCGTAATTGGGATCTGCCAGACGTTCACGGATGATAGAGTCACGTACATAGGACACAAACTGGCGATACTCTGAATTGGTAATTTCTGTATCGTCCATCCAGAAGCCCTCTACAGATATATCTCTCACAGGTGTCTGTTTACCCCAAAGAGAATCGGGGTTCTCAAGACCCATGTGGAGATGGCCTCGTTTGACGAGCACCATACCATAAGGTGCCGGTTCTGCAAAAACACGACCGCTGGCACCCGTCAGTTCACCCCCTGAGGCCGTCGTTTCCTTACCGCCGAAACAAGAGGTGAGCAACAAAAGAGCAAAAAGTCCCGCTCCCAGTCCCTTACTGATTTTTCTTCTATTCATATCTGTTATAAATTTCTTTATCAAATTGTTCCCGTCCCTCACAGCGAGGGGTAAAGGGAGAGTCTATAGTATTCTTACACTCTGATGACGATTCCTGCCTTTCTTGAAAAGGTTGATATCCATCTGATAGCCGGCAAACAACTCGTGAGACCCATTGCCTATGCTCACGCCATTGGTAAACACCTCATAGCTATAGCCCAAGGTAATACCATGGAAATTACCGCCGAGCATCACGGTGAATGAATTAGTGGGACTATAGCCCAAGCCTACATACATCATCCGCTGTTCATGTGTATATTGCAGACGGGTGGTCACATCAGCACGATAGCCCACGCCATCTGAACGCCCCAACACTGAAGGGTGTATTGATAGAAACGGATTTCTTAGCCGAATATTGCATCCAGCCGTAAAATAATACGCTCTGGCAATGTCTAATTGGTTGGTTTCTCCTATCTCAATCCTTGGTGCCATAGCATGAAGCACCGATGCACCGACATACCATTTCTTATGCGTGAAATAAAGACCTGCACCGAAATCGAACCCCGAGCCAGTGACCTCTGAAGTAGCAAATGCCGGGTCGCCAGGGTCATTCACATCGAGGCTGCCGCCGTCGAAGTTCTCACTGAGCAGACCGCCTTGAACGCCAATGCTCAGAGTACCCCCGAACAGTTTCTGCTTATACGCATACTGCAACGAGATATTACGATGAGAGAACAGTCCGATAGCATCATTCGTAAAGCGCAGACCTACACCGTGATAGGCACCCATCAGGTAGAAAGGCATATCGGCTGACGCATACATCGTACGGGGATTGCGGTCGAAGCCGGTCAACGCCATGTTATAGGCTCCTACTATATTTATTTTTTCCTGTTTACCGACGCTGGCAGGATTAAACGACGATTCCATCGCCCAGTAATGACTGAACGACGGGTCGTACTGCGCCGATGCCTCCGAACAGGTCATCAACAGCAGGGCCAACATCAATAGATTTCGCCTAAACACGTTAATTATAACGTAGACAATTCCTTTTTATTATATTTTCAGCGGTTTTTGCGTTCTTTCATTATTTTTTTGTACTTTTGCGACAAAATCTGACGACTATGAATATTGCAGTATTCTCATTGACATCCGAACTCCACGACAAACAAAGCGTGGGTGCAGTGACAAAACAGTTTTTAGGCAGTCTGAACTTGACACTCGACTTCCTCGACGAAGACTATTCCAGTTATGGCACACATACCATAGATATAATATATGTACGCACGGGAGGAACAGAAGGTATCTTCAAGCGGCTGTTACCAGAACTTCAGGAAAAGAGCGACAAGCCATTCTACCTGCTTACCTCTGGCAAGAGCAATTCATTGGCAGCATCAATGGAGATTCTCTCATTCCTGCGCCAAAACAACATGAAGGGGGAGATTATTCACGGCAATACTGATTATATCGCACAGCGCATCCGGCAGTTGGCACAGGTAGGCGAAGCCAAAAGGAGGCTCGAAGGATGCAGGCTGGGCGTCATCGGGAAGCCTTCCGACTGGCTCATCTCCAGTCATGCCGATGCCGCCATTCTCAAACAGCGACTGGGCATCACACTCATCGACATCCCGATGGAAGAACTACTGCAAGTGATGAAAGAGACACCTGCCGAGATGCCTTCTGAGTCGGCTACCGATAATCATATCATGGCATCGCTGCCAGGAGCCAATCAGATCTACCTGGCTCTCAGAAAAATGGTGAAGCATTATCAACTGAATGGGTTGACCATCCGTTGTTTCGACCTGCTGACAACGGTCCGCAATACGGGGTGCCTGGCTCTCGCCAAACTGAATGCCGAAGGAGTGGTAGCAGGATGTGAAGGCGACATCCCTGCTATGTTGACAATGATGATAGTACATGCCGCCCTCGGCGTTTCGGGTTTTCAGGCCAATCCCGCACATATCAATCCCGAAACCGGCGAGATGCTCTTTGCCCACTGTACCATTCCATTAAACATGGTGGAACGGTATGAATTCGACACACACTTCGAATCGGGCATCGGTGTAGGCATACGTGGCTATATGAAAGAAGGTCCGGTCACCATCGTCAAGGTAGCAGGCGACCTGTCGCGCCACTTCATCGCTGAAGGCCAACTCATCAGGAGCCAAGCGAAGCCCGACCTCTGTCGCACGCAACAGATTATCCGTTTGGACGATCCCTCACTTACCTCTTATTTCCTGACCAATCCCATCGGCAACCATCACATCATTGTGCCGGGCCACCAACGCAGTCTGTTGGAAGAGATGCTCAGATAAGACAGGCGTTATCGATAGACAAAATAGGTGCCACCATCACTGTGGCAATACTTGCGGAGTAGTTCTTGGATATACTCCGCATTTTCTTTTACACGTCCCTCGTCGCCATCATAGCCATTGATTAGCACCACGAGGTGATGCGTGTCGAGTGTCATCTTCGTACGTTCGTTATCACTGGTTGGCGTTCCTACCCCACCCTTTGCGTCACGATAGACAGGCAGCCCGTGGATATTGATGATGCCTCGGCCTATGCCTTCGTAGGGTTCACCCTCACGTCCGATGCCCAGCGTCAAGGTGTCACCCTCGAATTTGTCTGCATCAAAACCGCCAATACTATATCCATAGGCGATAGACGCCAGGTTGACCAAGTCGACCAACGTGTCGCGCTGATAGAGCGTCTTACCCTGCAGCACCCGTCGGATGAGTGCTTCTGAAGCAGGACGATAACGCGAGGGGTCCTTGCCGCACAACTTGTAGACACGGCGGGTGGCGGCAATACTCGTCATCTCCTTCAGCGACTCGGTGGTCAGTTGAGTGCGAAACCCACTGCCCAACGACTCTATCTCCTTCCATAGCTCTTCACAATAAGGGCTATTCACCACTTGGGCTTCTACACAAGCTCCCACAAACTCCGGACAAACCGTTTCTATTTCCTGTGACACAATGACTTTCATACCTTCTCCTGTCTAAAAAATACTCGGCAAAGGTACGAATAAATGAGGACAATGCAAAATAAAAACAGGGGAAAAAGGGGATTCGCCGGCGCTAAAATGGCGGATCGTGGTGGGGGATGTGCCGGTTCTCTCTTGACGAAGTGCCAGATCGTGACCTGTTAGACCCGGGTCTAACATAACATTACACCCCGGTCTAACGAGGTGTTAGACCGGGGTGTAACAAGGGGAAGGGTTTTATGATGTTTTGGGGGTGTTTCCGCGGGTGCAAAGATACTATATTTGAGAGGCGAATGCAAATTTTTCGTCAGTTTTTTGTGGGTAGAAAAAAATTGATGTACCTTTGCACCAAATATCAACTACATGTAAATCATTATCTTAAAATTTGAACCGTCCGATAATTAAATTATTTGTCGTTATTCAGCGCTTTTTATATTTTTGTATTCATTATACAAACACCAACAAGAATATGCGAATATCATTCCTAACACTGCTTAGTGTTCTCTTTGTCAACGTGATGGCTCAGCAACCCCACAGAGAGATGGGCTACGACAGCCAGAGCAACATACTGACCACCGTGGCATTCGGCTATGGCAACTCAGTCGACAAAATTATCTTTTCTGGTAATGATCAGACTTCAATCAAGGTCAACAACTATGGTTTTCCCACGGAAATGGTCAATAGCAAGGCTACCGTCGGCTTTCAGTATGCCGGCACCCGTTCGGTTACTTTGACACAGACAGTCAATGGCGAGACGAAAAAATCAACCATCGCTCTCGACAGCGAGGAAGTACTCGGTTTTCGTGACGAGTACAAGAAATTCAATCAGGATCCTTCGGCTATTGCCAAGATTGACGATTTCCTATCAAAGGGTGGTGCGAAGATTATCGGCAGAATCATCGACTTGGTAACAGGTGATTATAAGAACGCTATAAATATCTGCTTCGACGAAGCTCTAAGCGCCGCTAAGCAGGCGCAAAACCCCATCATACCGGTAAGCACGCTGGAACAGCTGAAAAACATGACGAACATACCGAGTGTGAGCGACTTTGTACTCGATGGTTATAATGAATTGACTGAGAGTATTGCCGACTTTTTCTACAAGCGCATGATGGAAAAATACAACGCTCAGAAAAAATCGAATAGCGAAAAGAATGAGAAACGCGTCGAATTGGCAAAAGTGCTGTTGGAAGAAGGGCATACGGTAGAAGAGTTGAATGAGTTGATCAACGGCAAACAAGAGCCGCGTCAAAACATCGCTCAGCAGACTTCGACGCCTTCCGTTGAAAAGAAACAAACTGGACAGGACAATCAAGACAAAAACAAAAAACAAACGTCAAATCAAACTGGCAACAACGGACAAACCACTGGCAAGACCATTCCAAAAAAGACGGGAAGTCTGGAGACCACTTACTTCTATTTTGACAACCCCGATGGTACTATTGAGTCATACCCAGAATACTGCTATCCCGACCTGAAAGCACACATGATGAGCATCTCGTCATCCAAGTATGCCACAGCTGCAAAGACCGACAATCTTGATGGCGCGCTGAAGCAGTATGAGAACATCCTCAACATCTTTTTCGGACGTCAGACGCGCACCACCGTGTTTGTGTTCGACGGACAGGAATCGGCAGAGGCTGCCATGATGACCACGATGTTGTATTCGACGTCCATACTCGGTCTGTGGGCTGCATTGGAAGATGGCATGCGCGAGAAGTTCAGCAACGAACTGACCAAGGCGAACATAGCCCACACCACCAGCGCTACGTGGAAAGATGCCATCAAACAGGGCAAACCCGAGGAACTGATGTTCAACGGCCATGAAGGTGGTCGCATCGTCAATAAGATTGACCTGAGCAATTCGTGGCTCTCGCTCATGGCTGGTGCCAACATCGAGATAGTGCTCGATAACTATTTCTACTACGATGAGCAATACGACAAGCTGGTGGGTGTGGTGTTCTACTATTCCAACATCAGCAATCCCAAGGATAAGTACGAGGCTGCTGCTTATTCGGCTGTCAAGGCCATCAGCGGTTTTATGGGATATGCCGACCCAACGACCAGCAACACGACCTTGGCATCCATGTTTGAGCATCGCGACATGATTGACTACTTCAAGAAACATTTCCACCTGAAGAGTAACAAGGAAAAAGAGAAGGAAAAATGTATTGCAAAATTTGTGGGAACGCCACAAAAGCCCGCCCTTGATCTTTGCGGTGACACGGTGTGCATCGGCATAGAATGTCTTATTTTCCAAGAGAAGGATAAAGGGGGCGGCGGCAAACCGGAACAGTCTGAAGAAGGCAACAACCGACGCGATATGGTCATTGATGACCCGCAGCCACCAGTAAGAACACCGCAGCCACCTACAGAAGACCCAGTACAGCCAATAGATGATGAGGAAGGAAATGATGATGGTATGACGGACGTACCCCGTTCGAAAAGCAAGTTTGCCGTTATCGGACAACTCAATCATGCCAGTATAGGAAAGCCATTCGCAGAAAACGACAAGTACGTCTATTTCATGCAGGACACCTACGAGGACAATGCTGTGCTGGCCGTCGACAAGATGACGGGTGAACTCAGCGAGGTGGTGCCTGGCAAGCGAAAGGGCGACCGACCAAGCATCATCAGCATTGGTGCTCACGGCAAGGATCTTTATCTCGACGTGGAAGACAGAGGCGTGGTGCGCTACAACGGCGAGGATGTGAAGACGTCAGAAGTGATCCATGAGATAGATCGTGGCTTCATGGACGACTTCAAGAAGATTGCAATCTCGCCCAACGGACGATATCTGGCATACGCCGGACAAAACTGCCACGGCTATGTATTCGACCTGAAAGAAGGCAACAAACTCGTCAAGAATTTCCACGATGCTTTTGTAGACTTCCTCGTTACCGACGACGGAGACTTCTTCGGCATCAACAACTTCCGAGTCTTAGTATATCGCAACAATGGAAATACCGATGGCGATGCAACCAACTTTGCAGAAATAAACGCACTGCTCAAGGACAACCCTATTGCCATACGCCAGATTGGTGGTGACATCTATATTGCAGGTGGCAAGAGGGTGATGAAAACCAACGCCAAGACATTCAATTGGACGGAAGCTGCCAGTCTCGCCGGCAACGGTCTAAAGTTGTACGACGGTGCACTCGCTGACAACGGAAAAGGGTTTGCCTACATGAGCGACAATGACCTTAACCGCTTCACTCTCTTCGATGTCAAAAACAACAGACCGACCCTGATGAAGAAGCTCGAAACGAACATCAACGTCGGACGCAAACTCCCTCTGACAGTGGAAACGGCCGACAACATTTATTTCGACAGCTTCGGCAACATTTGGATGGTAGAGAGCTCGGGTGCTGGTTTCATCGTGGTGTACAATCCGAAGGGCATTAACCGGTTAAGGTCACTAGCTGGCAGGTTTATCCAACAGAAGTAACAACTGTGAATATCACTAAGACATAGCAACTGATAATGAGGAAGGCATTGATTATGCTCATAGCCCTACTGCAGGGTAGTCTAAACATAGTGGCACAAGATGCCGAAGATAATTCGCCTCGCCCTTCGTTTGGAGTAGATTATACGGGTGAGGTACAAACTGATTTCGAGCAGGCTCGTGTGGCCAACCTTCTTCATCTTCATGCCGACATTCCCCTTTCAAACAGTCTGTCACTTCAAGTGGCTTCACTGAGCACACTGTCATCTGACAACGAACTGAACGTCGATGTGCTACAAGACTATTCCAATATCAATGCGGAGAATATACCGTTTGCACTCACGGTGGCCGGACTCACATGGCAGATGGGCGAGCACCACACGTTGTTTGCCGGCATCCGCCGCACCGATGAGGATTACTTCTGCAGCGAGCCCCTTGCCCTCTTTAGCAATAGTTCCTGCGGCATCTTCCCCATCCTCAGTTGCAACTTCGATATCGGCACATTCCCCAAAGCAGCCCTGGGCATCCATTACGTCTACGACAAAGAGGACCTGTGCCTCCAGGCATCGGTCTACAACGGTGCCGGAAACCGCCGTTTCTCCGGTCGCGACAACGTCTTCCGCATTTGTCCTAAGAGCGATGGTATCTTTGCCTTGGGACAGGCCGAATATCGTTACCGTGACAGTCACTACTATCTGGGAGCCAGCGTACACACCGAGCCCTCTGTCAAACCCGCAGCATGGGCATACGCAGAACAAGCGCTCACCCCCCAGTTCACCTTGTTGGCTGCCTACGGCCATGCCTTTGGCAGCGACAACGCCTGCAACGACTTCTGCGGACTGGGAGGGCGATACACCCTAAAGCGTACTGAGTTAGGGTTGTTCACCGACTACACCCGTGTTGACGGCATCGATGAATGGGCCACCGAGTTAATCTGCAACTATCATCTCAACGATTACCTCTCTATCAAACCCATACTACATGTCATCAACACCGATGGCAGCACCAAGTGCATCGGCATGTTGCGTGTAGACATCTCACTGTAGGGGAAAAACAGGCAAAAGCACAATTGTAACCAAATCGTAACCTTCTTTTACGCACGTATATAAGGAATAATTAGTACCTTTGCGTGGAAAATCAGATCACGTTACAATTATGACTATTGAAATTGCACTCAGACTACTTGGCTCATTGGCACTGCTCATCTACGGCATGAAGACAATGAGCGAAGCACTGCAGAAGTTGGCTGGCTCAGGACTGCGACATGTGCTGGCAAGGATGACAGGCAACCGACTGACAGGAATGCTCACCGGCACCTTCGTGACGTGCGCGGTGCAGTCATCATCGGCCACCACGGTGATGACCGTATCGTTTGTCTCAGCAGGACTGCTTACCCTGGCACAGGCCATCTCAGTCATCATGGGCGCCAACATAGGCACTACGCTGACAGCATGGATTATGTCGTTGGGCTACAACGTCGATCTGACCAGTGTCGTGTTCCCCGCATTTATTGTCGGCATGACGCTCATCTACAAGAAGCGCCACCGAGTGGTTGGCGATCTGCTGTTCGGACTGGCTTTCCTCTTTTGGTCGCTCGTGATGCTGAGCAGCGTGGGGCGAGACATGGACTTGGAACACAACGCCGGTGTGGTGCGGTTCTTCTCCTCGTTCGACACCAGCAGCTATGTGACCATCCTCTCCTTCCTTGCCGTGGGCACCATCATCACCTGCATCGTACAGTCATCGGCTGCTGTGATGGCTATCACCATCCTACTCTGCTCTACGGGCGTGCTGCCCATCTACATGGGCATCGCACTGGTGATGGGCGAGAATATCGGCACCACCGCGACAGCCAACCTCGCAGCACTGGGTGCCGGAACGTCAGCACGGCGAGCAGCACTGGCACACTTGGTGTTTAACGTCTTCGGTGTCATCTGGGTGCTCTGCGTGTTCTACCCCTTCGTCGACATCGTGTGTAAGATAGCAGGCTACAACCCTGCTATGGCTGGACAGACAGAGCGACTGCCCATAGTGCTCGCCACCTTTCATACCTGTTTCAACGTACTGAACACCGCGCTACTCATCGGTTTCATCCCTCAGATAGAGAAACTAGTATGCCGTCTGATGCCCGATAAGAAGGAGAAGAAGACGGAGACGTCCCTCCACTTCATCAGCGCCGGACTGATGGCCACGCCCGAGATCTCGGTACTCCAGGCACAAAAGGAGATAGTGCTTTTCGCAGAGCGCATGCAGCGCATGTTCGGAATGACGCGTGTACTCCTTGACGAGAAAAACAAAAAGGAGTTTGAGCGCCAATACGAACGAATCGTCAAGTACGAAGACATCGCTGACAACATGGAACTCGAGATTGCCTCCTATCTGGAGAAAGTAGGCAACGAACACCTCTCAGACGACACCAAGCGCAAGATACGTGACATGCTCCGACAAATAGGAGAACTGGAATCTATCGGCGATGCCTGTTTCAAGATAGCCCGCACCATACGCCACCTGCGCGACGGACGCGACGACTTCACTCCCCAGCAGTACAGCTATCTGCACGACATCCTGACGCTGGTCAACGAGGCCATGACACAGATGATGGTGGTTGTCAGCGGACGACGCGACGACCTCAGCATCGACACCTCGAAAGACATAGAGCGCGACATCAACACACTGCGCGACAAACTCAAGGCAGAGAGTGTCAGAGACATCAACAGCCACAAATACTCCTATGCCCTCGGCTCACTATACATTGATATCATAGCCGACTGCGAGAAACTGGGCGACTACGTGATGAACGTCGTCGAGGCACGTCTGGGAAAGCGTTACGTCAGCTATCGCGGACTCCATCTGAACATCGACCACAAAACCGTGACCATCGACGGAGAGCCCGTCAGCCTCACGCGCACCGAGTTCGAGCTGCTCTTGCTGTTGCTGAAGAACCGCGGTCACGTGCTATCACGCCAACAGCTCATGGATAGCGTATGGGCTGACGTCATCGTCACCGAACGCACCGTCAACGTACATATCACCCGTCTGCGAAAGAAAATCGGCATCTATGCCTCCAACATCGTCAGCCGACAGGGTTACGGCTATGTTTTTGAGGATCAGTAAGACTGCGGTAGCCATAGAGCGCCACGATGATGAAACAGAGCAGAGGCAGTACGAACGACACATTGACAGCAGGGTGCCCGAAGACGACGCCCTGATCTATTATCATACCTTGAAGCGGTGGCATGAGTGCGCCTCCTACGATAGCCATCACCAGGAAAGCCGCACCCAGTGTGGTGTCCTGGCTATCCACGTTCTCGAGTGCTATGCCATAGATGGTGGGAAACATGAGCGACATGAAGAAGCTGATGCCTATCAGACTGTAGAGTCCCGGCAGTCCCACTATGAAGATAGCCCCCAGTGTGCATAGCGCCGCACAACAGCCAAAGATGGTCAGCAACAGCCGGGAGTTGACGTAGCGCATCAAGAATGTCGAGATGAAGCGGCTACACAGGAACAGCGCCATGGCCACGATGTTGTACGTCTGCGCCGTAGCCTTGTCGATGCCCAGGTTGTCGGCATACTGGATGATGAATGTCCACACCATGATCTGAGCAGCCACGTAAAACATCTGACTCACCACCCCCTCACGGTAGATAGAGTTGTGCCACAGGTTCGTCAGCGTCTGCCGCGACGTATGCTTCAGTCCCGTCGCCTTCAGTTCCTCGCCCTGTGTCTTCGGCATCCTCGTCAGGGCGATGATGATAAAGACCACGAGCACCACCAGTCCGATGGCCACATACGGATCACGTATCACAGCAAGATCATGCAGTCGGATGTCAGCTTTCTCCGCCTCCGAGAGTCCGTAGAAGAGTATCTCGCCCGCCTCGTTGCGCCGGTCACTCATCAGCTGCGGCAACACGATGAGCGAGGCCACCGACATGCCACAGAGCGACCCCATGGGGTTGAAAGCCTGTGCCAGGTTCAGCCGTCGTGTCGACGTCTGCTTGTCGCCCAACGAGAGGATAAACGGGTTGGCCGTAGTCTCGAGAAACGCCAGTCCGAAAGTCAGTATATAGAGCGAGAGACAGAAGAACGTGAAGCTCTGCCGGTAGGCCGCCGGTATAAACAAGAAGGCGCCCACGGCATAGAGAGCCAGTCCCAGCAGGATGCCGTGCTTGTAGCTGTAACTGCGTATGAACAGGGCAGCAGGCACCGCCATCGTAGCATACCCCCCATAGAAAGCAAACTGCACCATCGACGCCTTAGCCGCCGACAGCTCCATCACCGTCTGGAAGGCAGCCACCATGGGGTTGGTGATATCGTTGGCGAATCCCCACAGCGCGAAGAGCAGCGTGACCAGTACAAACGTGACGAGATACTTTCTGGGCACCAGAGGTACCCCGCCCCCTTTAGTTTCATTGTAAGCCATAACCCATACATTATAAGATTTGGCTGCAAAAATACGAAAAATTGAGTGAAATGCAAAAGGAAAGCATGGAAAGATAAGCAAGAAATGTTCAAAATTCAAAATTCAATTTTACATTCTCACCACCTGGTATTGGAACGGCTATAACTTTGATAGCGGTCGACATGTCATCTCAATTACCTAAATTCCGCAGCACTTTAGTTTAACTTTCTTTATAAGTACCTGAGCAACAAAAAGTTGCCAAGGATTTTGCCATGTCAGATTTTTCACTTACCTTAGTGTCGCGTTTAAAGACAAGCAAAATCATCAATGACATGGCAAAGGTAAGCATAAAATCTGAGAAAATCACTCCTTTTGGAGGATTATTTCATGTAAGAGAGCTTTTTTCCCGTTACGTCGGCCCCGTTATCAACAAAGTGTTGGGTCTCCGATGTACTTCATACGGCTATCAGTACAGCGAGATTGCGGGTTCGCTGTCAAGCGTCTACTTCTGTGGCGGTGACTGCGTTGAGGACGTGACGAGCCACCTGATGCCCCATCTCTCGCTTCATCCTACTCTGCGCACATGCAGCTCAGACACCATCTTGAGGGGGATTTCGGAGCTGGCCACAGTTAATACGACCTATACCTCCGACACAGGGAAGAGCTATGACTTCAATACGGCCACGAAGCTGAACAGCCTTCTGGTGAAGGTACTCAAGAATACTGACCAACTTGTGGCCGGAGAGTCATACGACCTGGACTTCGACCACCAGTTCATCGAGACGGAGAAGTACGATGCGAAGATGACCTACAAGAAGTTCACGGGCTACAGCCCCGGCGTGGCAGTCATTGGCGACCTCATCGTGGGCATAGAGAACCGCGACGGCAACGCCAACGTGCGCTTTCACCAGCAGGACACGCTGGAGCGCATCTATTCAAACCTTGAGTCGGAAAACATCCATATCAAGAGGTCACGTATGGACTGCGGCTCCTGCTCACGTGAGATTGTGGAGACCGTTGAGAAGCACTCGGAGCTGTTCTACATACGTGCCAACCGCTGCGGCTCACTTTACGACAGTCTGCTGGCACTGCGAGGATGGCAGCGCGAGGAGACAAACGGCATCGGGTATGAGCTGAACTCCATCATCGTCGAGAAGTGGGAGGGCAAGGCATACCGCCTTGTCATACAGCGTGAGCGACGGTTGGACGGTGAGCAGGACTTATGGGAAGGAGAGTACACTTACCGCTGCATCCTGACCAACGACTATACCTCAACCAACCGCGAGATCGTGGAGTTCTACAACCTCAGGGGCGGCAAGGAACGCATCTTCGACGACATGAACAACGGATTCGGATGGGCAAGGCTGCCAAAGTCCTTCATGGCAGAGAACACCGTGTTCCTGCTGCTGACAGCAATCATACGCAACTTCTACAAGTTCCTCATGGGCAGGCTTGACACGAAAGCCTTCGGACTGAAGAAGACAAGCCGCATCAAAGCCTTTGTTTTCAAGTTCATCAGCGTGCCTGCCAAATGGATAAGGACGGCCAGACACTATGAACTGAACATCTATACTCACAACCACTCATATCAGAAACCTTTTGCACTCGCTGACGGCTGAGAATTCAACTTCGAGGGTTATCGACAGCATAAAGCCCCTGAAATGCTTAACGGGGTAAGGGGAAATTGGTCACAAACATCACAAATCATCAACGATAATGGACAAATAATTGCCAAATGGAGGGGCTGATAGAAAAATTTAGCATCCAAAACTATTAGTTGCGAATTTTAGGAATTATTCTTGCATTCAGAGCGAAGGTCTTCGAGAGCTTTATACTCAGCCGGATCGTACTTCACGATAGGAGCGACAGTCATTCTGGCGGCATTACCAAGTCGCTTCTCAAGAAGTTTATACTCTGTGTATTGGGAAAGAATCAACTCCTTCATCTCGTCGGGCAGGGGGAAATCGCGCTCAAGACCCGATTCGCGAACCAGAACCCGACTTCGGGATGCTACTGATAGTTCCACATGGAGTTGTATATAACAGATAATATCGAAAAAGTCTTCTGGTGGAAAAACGTCTTTGACCGACTCAAGGAAAGTGCCGGTAGGGGTGTCGCCCAGGGAACCTTTCTTGATGGAGTCAAGCAGGCTTAACTGCTTATCAAGCCCTGTGTCAAGCCAGCTATGAATCATTTCAACATCATAGGAGTAGATCCAAACTAACAGGCCTCCCATTGTGCCGATGACGAAAAAGAACTGTACGAGGGGATTGAAATGGGACGTGTTGTGGAATACATGTAGCACTGGTGATACCACCAACAGGGAGATGACCATGAGAGCGTCACTGTTTTTGACACTCAGTC
>Ga0310697_10000797_pt1 | contig 40072 bp, 21 predicted proteins | sample 172DNAGHGlowgp2_FD_203883 | JGI IMG/M metagenome (GOLD analysis project Ga0310697, IMG submission 203883) | Sheep rumen microbial communities from Palmerston North, Manawatu-Wanganui, New Zealand - 1728 DNA GHGlow gp2 (v2) (version 2) | ecosystem: Host-associated > Mammals > Digestive system >...
CGGTTTCTTGCGGAGCTTGATGGGCCGGGGGTTGTCGGCTCCTGAAGACTGCAAGTAGAGTGTGGCGTAGTTGTTGTCCTGGTAACTATATGGGTTGGAACTCACTTTTACCTTGTAGGGCGCGTTAGTTTGGTAATTGTTTTGAGGAGAGGTGCCCTCGAAAAACGAAAAGGTCTTGTACTGCTTGCCCTCCAGTCGGTCGCGAATGAACTGCTTGGTGAAAGTGTTTATGTCGGTCGGACCATTGAGGAAATCAAGCATCTCGAAGGTGGTCTCCTTGTCTTTCTCGTAATTGCAGAGCACAGCCACGACTAAAGCCGCTACTGCATATTCGTCTTTTAGGTCGGCGCCTCTCATGGCTTGCAGCTCTTCCAAAGAGGTGGGTAGGGAGGCGATATCTATCACCTTGGTCTTGTTCGCCTTCTTTGTCAAGAGCATGCTTGGCTCGGGTTCTGATACTTTGACGCTTTTTGTCTGCTCTGGTGAATGGGTTGCGGTGGTTGCTGTCAGACTAAGTGCGAGGGACAGTAAAAGGGTTGAAGTTTTCATCATAAAATATAGTTTTTGGTTAGTCTGTACAAATATAGCGTTTTTTGTCGGATTACAATCAATCTCCAATGCTTTTTAAGCATATTTTCGTTTTTTTCAGCTACTTGAACCGATGTGTGTATGAGGGTTAGTAGCTTTGGACCATCCTTTAAGCGGATGCTGTATACAACATAAAAAGACATAAGACTGTCTCCAGTCCTATGCCTTTTTAAGCTATGCTGAGTGTAGAAGTGCGATTATTCGCGACCCTCCCAGAAAGATTCCTCCCAATCCGTGGAAGCATCACTACGACCGCCAACAAGTGCCTCGTCGGTTTCTTCATCACTCCACGACATGGCTACTATGAGTTCTGTTTCGTATTCTGCCACACTGAATTCGGGTTTTTGATATTCTTTCATTGTCCTGTTTGTGTTTTGTGGCGGCAATCAATCTGTCTTGATTGTCCTCCATCATTGTTAGATGTGCTGAATCGCTAAGGACCGTTTTATTGCGTCTGCCGCCGTCCCTTTCTAGGGTGCAAAGATATAAAAACTCTCACACACCACCAAATATTCGCTGCAGAATATGATTTCAAACCTCGGCAGAACACGGAGGTCAGAAGGAGGTCTGCTCGGTACGGCAGATGATTTCGTTCTGCAAATCCTCGCCAAGGTCGTTGAAGTAGTCGCTGTAGCCTGCCACACGGACGATGAGGTCGCGGTAGTTCTCCGGGTGTTTCTGTGCGTCGCGTAAAGTGTCGGCGTTCACCACGTTGAACTGGATGTGGTGGCCGTCCATGCGGAAGTAGGCGCGGATGAGGTGTACCAAGTTATAGCAACCCTCGTCCGTCGATAGAAGCGATGGGGTGAACTTCTGGTTGAGCAGCGTGCCGCCCGTCTTGATATGGTCAATCTTGGCGGCGGAGCGTATCACGGCTGTTGGACCGTTGGTGTCGGCGCCTTGCACGGGCGAGATGCCTTCCGACAGCACTTTCCAGGCGTTGCGTCCGTCGGGTGTTGCTCCTGTGACCTTGCCGAAATACACATGGCAGGTGGTGGGCAGCATGTTCACACGGTAGTCAGCGCCACGGGGCGACTTGTGCCCGTTCAGTGCGTCGTAGTACATGTCGAACACCTCTACTTCCTGCTCGTCGGCATAGTCATCGTCGTTGCCGTATTTAGGCGTGTTGTAAACCAATTGGTACTGAAGTTCCTCGTAACCCTTGAAGTCGTTGTCGAGCGCGTCTTTCAGCTCTTCCATCGTCACGTTCTTCTTGTCATAGACATTGTAGCGCAACGAGGTGAGCATGTCGGTGATGCTGCCTAAGCCCACTCCTTGCACGTAGGTGCTGTTGTAGCGGGCACCGCCACACATGTAGTCCTTGCCTTTGGCGATGCAGTCGTCGATGAGCACCGACAGGAAAGGAACGGGCATATTGCGCATGAAGATGCGTTCAATGATGTTGTTGCCGCTGAGTTTGATGCGCATGAAGTGGTTGACCTGTGCCTTGTAGGCGGCAAACAGTTCTTCGTAGGTCTTGAAGTCGGTGGCTTGTCCGGTGTGCAGACCCAGTTGCTTGCCAGTGCGTTTGTCGAAGCCGTCGTTCAGGGTGAGTTCCAGTATCTTGGGCAGGTTGAAATAGCCCGTAAGGATGTATGCCTCAGTACCGAATGCACCCGTCTCCACACAACCCGAGCAACCTCCGTTGCGTGCGTCTTTCACGTCCTTGCCGGCACGCAGCATCTCTTGCACCAAGGCGTCGGTATTGAAGACGGATGGTTGGCCGAATCCCGTCTTGATGATTTCCACTGCCTGACGGATGAAACGGTCGGGGTTCTTCTTGCTCACCTGAATCATGGAACTGGGCTGCAGCAGGCGCATCTCCTGAATGACATCAAGCAGGATGTACGACATCTCGTTCACACCGTCGCTGCCGTCCTCCTTGACACCGCCCACGTTGATGAGGCAGAAGTCGGTGTAGGTGTTGCTCTCCTCGGCGGTGACACCAACCTTGGGAGGCGACGGGTGGTTGTTGAATTTCACCCAGAACGACTGGAGCACCTCATAGACTTTTTCCTTGGTGGTGGTGCCTTCTTCCATCTCTTTCTTGTAGAGTGGGTAGAGGCTCTGGTCCAGACGGCCAGGGTTGAAGGAGTCCCAGGGATTGAGCTCAGTCACCACACCCAAGTGGATGAACCAATAGTGTTGCAGGGCTTCGTGAACGGTCTCTGGGGCATGGGCAGGCACCTTGCGGCAGATGCGGGCCATCTCCAAGAGTTCTGCCTTGCGCTGTTCGTCTTGCTCTGTGGCGGCCAGTTCCTCCAGTTTGTCGGCATGGCGGTTGGCATAGGCAATCATGGCGTCGCAGACAATGTCCATGGCGCGCAGTTCATCGCGCTTATCGACGCCCTCGGGGTCATTGACCAAATCCACTTTCTCCATGCTCTCGGCTATGCGTTCCTTCAGGTCTAAAAGACCGGTATGGAACATCTTGATGCCTAGTGCGGTATGACCTGGGGCACGTTGCTCTTGGAACTCGGTGAAGAGTCCAGCGGCATAGGCGTCTTTCCATTCCTGGGGCAGACTGCTGAAGATGCGGTCGCGGTTGCTCTTGCCCTTCCAGAATGGAATGATGATGTCGCGGTAGGCGGCGCGGGTCTCCTCGTCCGACTTGAACGACACCTTGGCGCGGTCGTTGAGTATCTGCAAGTCCTGCATGGAGTGGATGCAAATCTCTGGATAGGTGGGAGTCGCCTTAGGGGCTGGTCCGCGTTCGCCCACGATGAGTTCTCCGTCGTTGATGCAGATGTACTTGTGCTCAAGGATGTACTTGAACGACAGTGCGCGCTGCACGGGAACTGGTTCGGAGGCGGCTACGCCTGACTTGTAGAATTCGGTGATCAGGAGGGCGCGTTCTGCAGTGATGCGGTTCACGGCGTTGAGGCTTTGCTCACGCAGCCGCCTGATTCTGTCTGTCATTTTCATATTTGTTTTGGCTTGTCTTTAGTTAATCTTCTACTTTCGGAACCTCTATCTGCGAGCCATAGCGATGGTACTCGTTGGCGATGGATTGTTCCTTGATGTAGTGTATCAGTTCGATGCGGCCGTCCTTCACGGGAGCGGCGGTGGCGATGTACTGGTTGTTGGCGGCTGCGGCCACATAAATCTCGTCGGGCAACTGGTCGGCCAAGGTGCGGATGCGCTCGTAGTTCTTCATGTCGGCGATGAACTCCTCGAGGGTCTGTTTCTTCACTTTGGCGCCGTTCAGGACTGCCGCGCCATTGTCAAGACGGGTGTCGTCTGGCTCTACGGATATGGTCAGCGGGGTGCCTACTGTCTTGGCGGCGTAGGCCACCATCTCTGCTTGCTCCACGGTGTCGTCCTTTCTGAAACGCAGAATCATGCCTCCCTTTAAGGGCAGGTAGCGGAACACGTTCTGCTCTCCACGAATCTTGGGCTGGATGTTGCGGGCATGGGCAAACTCCTTCTCATACCATATCCTGTACGAATCCTTGTAGTCGGTGGTGCTGCCTTCCTTGTCACGGAAATGGAGGAAGCAAGCGCAGTAGTTGGGACCACCGGCTTTCACGCCGCCACCGAAGGCACTGAGTTTCATGCCGCCGAAAGGTTGGCGGTTAACCACAGCACCTGTGATGCCGCGGTTGATGTAGAGGTTGCCTGCCATGATGTGGTTCTTCCAGTAGCGTTGTTCTTTCTCATCGAGCGACTGCAAACCACTGGTCAGTCCGTAGTCGAGGCCGTTGACCAGTTCGACGGCTTCTTCCAGGGTGTCGAAAGGTGCCACTGCGAGCAATGGAGCGAACAACTCCGTGCGGAAGGTGAAACTGCCGGGTTTGACATCCAGTTTCACTGCCGGACGCATGATAAACTTCTTCTTGTCAACAAAACTTGGCTCAACCAGCCATCTCTCGCCTGCGTCGAGTTGGAAGGCGCGTTCCAATTTGTCGTTCTTGTTGGTAATCATCGGACCGACGATGTTGCCGGCGTTCCAAACAGGACCTACCTTGTAACTGGTGGCACAGTCCTTGAGCTTCTCAATGAATTCAGGGTCGTTATAGACAGAGCGTTCCACCAACAACAGGGAGCAGGCGGAGCACTTCTGACCTGCGTTGCCGAAGGCTGAACGACAGGCATTCATGATGGCGTGGTCGCGGTCGCCACTGGCAGTGAGTATCATCACGTTCTTGCCACCGGTCTCGGCAGACAGCGGTTTGCGCGGGTTGTTGCGGGCAATGGTCTGTGCGGTTTCTGTACCGCCTGTGAGGATGATGTGCTTCACCACAGGTGACGAGGTGAGCAGGTCGGTGGCCTCACGGTTGGTGATGACCACTTGCAGAGCCTCGCGTGGCACGCCGGCGTCCCAGAAGGCCTTGGCAAAGAGCCAAGCCACGGGGGCTGCCACGGTGGCGGGTTTCAGAATACAAGTGTTGCCGCTGGCCAGGGCTGCCACCACACCTCCGCAGGGGATAGCGCAGGGGAAGTTCCAGGGCGAGAGCACCAATACCGTGCCCTTGGCTGAGAATTCCACGTCATCGAGAGCGGCGTATTTCTTCATCGTGGTGGTGTAGAAACGGCAGTAGTCGATGCCTTCGCTGACCTCCACGTCGCCTTCCTCCACGGTCTTGCCTGTAATGGAGCACATGGCACCTATCAGGTCGCCACGCATCTGACCAAGCAGGTTGGCGGCCTTGTACATGATTTGGTGACGTTCCTCGATGGTGGTTTTGCGCCAGCCCTTGGGGTCGGCGTCAGCGATGGCGAGCATCTGCTGGGCTTGAACCTTGTCGGCGCGCGACATCTCGCAGACCTCCACCTCGCCGTCCTGACTGCGGTCGAAGTATTTCACCTTGTCGTCGTTGAATACGGTTTCTGAGCCAATTTGGGTCGGGAGAATCTCGCCTGGTTGCCATTCGCCGTCAGTATGGGCGGCTTTCACCGGCTGCTTGCCTGAACTCTTCCATTTGGCGAAAATCTTCTCCACCCACTGCTGGTTCACATCGCGGTCGAAGTCGGTGTCGGGTTCGTTAATCATCTCATCCACGGGTTCCTGCCCCACGTAAGGCTTGTTGCGGTCTTGGGTGCGGGTCGGGATATGGGTGATGGTGTCCTTCATGTTGTAGGCGTTGATGAACTGCTGCTGCAAGTCCTTCCATTCCTTGGTGTCGGGTTTGAGGTTGAAGGAGTGGGTGAGGAAGTTGTCGGGCGCGGTGTTCTCGTCCATACGGCGCACCAGATAAGAGATGGCGTTGAGGAAATGCTCGTTCTTCACCACTGGGGTGTAGAGGATGACGTGGTTGCCGAGTTTCGACTGGGCTCTCCAGACGTGGTTGGCCATGCCTTCCAGCATCTCGAAGCAGAAGCAGTCTTTGGGTGTCCCGTACTTCTGGGTGAGCAGGTAGGCGTAGGAGATAGTGAAGAGGTTGTGGCTTGCCATACCGATATGCAGCACCTTGGCGTTCTCGGGCAACAGACCGCGCTCAATCAGGTGCAGGTAGTTAGCATCCACTTCCGTCTTGTTGGGGCGAACGGGGTTGGGCCAGCCGCGAAGGTCGCTGACGATGTTCTCCATGTCGAGGTTGCAACCCTTCACAATACGCATCTTGATGGGGCTTCCACCTTCGGCTACACGCTTGCGGGCGAACTCGAGCAACTCGCTCTGGAACAGATAGGCGTCGGGCAGATAACTCTGCACCACAATGCCTGCCTCATAGTTCTTGAACTGGGGAAGCGAGAGAACGTGTTTGAAGAGCCTCATCGTCAGGTGGGCGTCCTTGTATTCCTCCATGTCGAGGTTGATGAACTTCGAACGCTTCACACCGTTCTCGTCAACGTAGGGGTTGTCGATGGCGGCCTGGTAGAGTTCCGACATGCGGTGAACGAGTTCAGGAAAACATTCCTTGTAGTTCAGCGCATGGGTCTGGGCATAGATACCCGAAATCTTTACGGAGATATAATTGATGTCGGGCTCCTTGAGTGCCTCGAGGTACATGTGGTAGCGCTTGTCTGCCTCACCGTCGCCCAGCACCACTTCACCAAGCAGATTGACGTTCTGTCCAATCTTCTGGTTGAAACGTGTGGCGAGATGGTTGGTGAGGTTTGGTCGTGCGGCATCGATAATCACTCGGCTGGTGTCGCGTCGCAGGCGCCATTTGACGATGGGGATGGCGATCTGCCGGAACGGCGACATGTATCCGAATGATTTGTAGATCTGGAAGAGGAAGTGGTCGAAAGAATTGAGGAATTTGGGTATGCCATACTGGTCAATGAGTTCCTTCACACGGATGGCGAGTTTCTTGTTGTCGCGTATCTGGGAGGTCTCGTCGAGCATACGTACGATGAACTTCTTGTCATCGTTTCGCTGGACCATAGTGCCATACATGTGTTGTTCATACTTCTCGGTGGAAGTCAGAGAGGCCTGGCTTTCATCGTAGAGTGTTCTCATCCATGAAAACACTTCTTCGATGGTTGGTTTATCATTATTCATCATCAATATAGTTTAGTTAGGTTAGTTTGTCTGTAGGAAAGTGGTTGGAGTCTTCCACCCTCAAGTTATTGCGTCCATCATGGAAGATGGAGCACACTTTGTACTTGGATAAAATCACTTAAAACCAATCATTAAGCAAAAATACAAACAAAAAATAATATCCAAATGTTTTTTGAGAAAATATTTGATAAAAATGCAAAAGGAGATTCTTTTTCACACTTTTACAACAAAGCCGGCATCGGCAAATTGTTGTTGCATGGACTGCAGGTCGTCTTTCGTGAGGTTGGGTGTGTCGCCCATTTCCCAGTTCCTGCCCAGTCGTTTGTACTTGTCTGCGCCTGTGCGGTGGAAGGGCAGTAGGTTCACCTCACGTACTTGAGGAATGTCGGCAAGCAGGGCGATAATCTTGTTGATGTCGTCTTCGCTGTCGTTGACATGTGGAATGACGGGTATGCGTGCCACGATGTGGCTGCCATTCGCGGCAATGCGCTGCAGGTTGTCGATGACGGTGGAGTAGGAAGCGCCGATATAAGTTTTGAAAACCTGCTCTTCGGCGGTCTTTACGTCGAAGAGGAATATGTCGGTGTATTGGCAGATGTCGTCGAGTAGGGGAGTGCTGACCGCTCCTGCTGTATCCACACAAGTATGGATGCCTTCTGCCTTGCAGCGTCGGAGGCATTCGAGAAGAAAATCGGCTTGCAGCAGTGGCTCACCACCCGAGAAGGTCACACCGCCACCAGATTCCTCGAAGAACACATCATCCTTGCGGATTTCGCGCATGAGGTCGTCGGTGGATATCCTATAACCTACGGTATGGTTTTCGGTGAACGTGCGCTCACCGAGTTTGCGTTTCTGCTCCATCGCCTCGGGTTGATAGTGCTGGCTCTCAGGGTTGTGGCACCATCGGCAACGCAGCGGGCATCCTTTCATGAACACGGTGGTCCGTATCCCTGGCCCGTCGTGTATGGCATAGCGTTTGATGTCGAAGATAAGTCCGTCCATAAATGTCGGTAATGAATTCCGACTACAAAATTATACATTCCAAATCGAATATCAGCGGAAACAACCCCTAATTTGGAAATGCATATTGTTTTATCTTGAATTTGAACATAAAAAAGCGTATTTCAACGCAGCCACTCCCTTTCCGTCTTTCAAAAAATCCATGCTTTCTTTCATGTTTCATCATAAATGTTGTAATTTTGCATTAAAGCGAAGATAAGCTGCATTTCGTTCTGCTCTCAATTTGCATTATCTTTGTGGCAACAATGAAAATATCTGCAACATGGGCATCTTCATCAACAAGGGAAATTCTGGATTCCGCCAGACTCGAAAAAGTGAGTACATCGATAAATCGGGGCTAATTGGCGTTGTTAATCAGACACTTTTCACACGTCAGAAATTCACTTGCGTGACCCGCTGCCGCCGCTTCGGCAAGTCGATGGCGGCAGAGATGTTGGCCGCCTACTACGACCATTCTTGTGACTCACGCCCGCTCTTTACTGACCTGCAAATAGCCGGCAACCCGACATTCGAAGAGCATTTGAACAAATACCCAGTCATCTACCTTGACATGACCACATTCATTACCAGCTTTGGTGATGAGCAGATTGTCGCGCACATGCAAGAAGAACTGATTTCCGACATCCAGAAGGCTTATCCACAAGTAGCCTACGAGAACGGAGAACACATGATGAAATATCTCCAGCGCATCAACATCGAGACTGGTGAGCATTTCATCTTCATCATTGACGAGTGGGATGCCATCTGCCGTGAGTTTGGAAGCAAACCCCAAGTGATGGACGAATACCTGAACCTCTTGCGCCGTATGTTCAAGGATGTATCCGGCATGGATGTCTTCGCCGGGGTCTATATGACGGGAATCTTGCCCATCAAGAAGTTCAAGACGCAGTCGGCACTCAATAACTTCGAGGAATACTCCATGGTTTCGCCTGGCGACATGGCTCCGTTCTTTGGCTTTACAAAGGAAGAGGTACGGATGTTGGCCGACAAACACGGCATGGATTTCGACGAACTAGAGAAATGGTACGACGGTTACCAGATTGGACCACAGCCGTCGATGTTCAACCCTAATTCTGTGATGCAGGCCATACGCAAGCAATGGTGCGACAGTTACTGGTCGAAGACTGGTGCCACTGATGCCATCTCCGGCTACATCAACATGAACTACGATGGCCTGAAGGACGACATCATCCGCATGATTGCCGGTGAGCGGTGCAAGGTGAACCCTAATGGTTTCAAGAACGACCTGTCGCAGGTCAACAACCGCGACGATGTGCTTACGGTGCTCATCCATTTAGGTTATCTCAGTTACGACCGAGTGAAACGCGAGTGCCGCATTCCCAACTTAGAAGTCCTTGGCGAGATGGAGAACGCCATCAACGACGTGAAATGGGTGCATGTGGGCAAGACCTTGCAGGAGTCGGAACAACTCTTGGAAGACACCCTCGCTGGCAATGCCGAGGCTGTTGCACGTGGCGTTGATGCTGCCCATAGTGAGAATACGAGCATCCTCTCCTATAACGACGAGAACTCCATGGCTTGCGTGTTGTCCATCGCCTATTATTTCGCGCATGGCGACTATATATTCCATAGAGAGTATGCATCGGGTAAAGGTTATGCCGACCTTGTGCTGATACCTCGTAAGAATGTGGATTCACCCGCCATCGTCATAGAATTGAAATACGGACACAGCGCAGATGAGGCGATGGCTCAGATTAAGGAACGCCGCTATTGGGAGAAAGTGTCAGACTATTCTGGTGATGTCCTGCTTGTCGGCATTAGCTACGACCGAGAGGCCAAGACGCATGAATGCATTATTAAATCGTTGAGCATTGACCGTTGACTATTGAACATTGGCTTCGTCTAAATTGCTCACGTTGACTTTGTCTTCATTTAGTGCGACTCGGCAAAATTGCGATTAAGCGAGTACAAAAGATAACTTGTTCTCATTTTGTGGAGCGTGAGCAATTTATCTATTGTCCAATGAATAACAGCAGTTTTGATAGGGTGAAACCCATATAGGTGCCAATGGCATAGCCGAAGAGACCGACGGCGATGCCAGGACCGATGACGGCCTTGTTCTTCAGTGCGCTGCCCATGACAGGTGCGAATGGCGGTGAACAGATGAGGGAGATGCTTGTTGTGAGCGTGGTGTCCGTGTCGATGCGGAAGACTGCGCTCAGCAGGACATGGAAGAAGAGCGCTCCCAATGTGGCGACGGTGATGAAGAGGAAGATGTCGGGATTGACGTCGGTGAGCGTCTTGAGGCTTACCTGTGATGCCACAGCCACACTGAAGACGAGGATGAAGAATGTACCTGCCTCGAATGTACGTTTCAGCCTTCGTACACGTTTGTTGAGAGAGGCGATTATGGATAGCAGGCTGATGCCGAGAATAAAGACGCTTTGGAACGCATCCTTGGGGAATAGACAGGCGATACCCGCACCGAGGGCGATGATGCAAACGGTCAGCAGTAGGCTTGTTCCCAAATCTTTGAGATTGTCCTTTCGGAAGAGTCCGAGGAAGAGTTCTTCCTCGTGGTTTTCCACCTTGACGATATCGTCCTCTACCGTCTTGTCGTCTTTGAAGTCGGGCATGAACAGGTTCAGAAGGTGTTTTCCGAAAATGATGACGAAGAAGAGATAGACCGCGCTCATTATCGTGCTGTATGCCGAAGTGAGGATGTACGTCGTGTTGTCCACTCCCAAAGTCATCTTCAACGAGGCGAGGTTGGCGTTTCCGCCCGTGTATAGTCCTGTGAGCATGCCGCCTACGTGGGCAAAGAGTTCAGGATTGCTTTTTCCGTAGAGATGGAAGCCGATGATGATAGCGATGGCGCATCCAAGCAGTCCGAAGATGGTGCTTTTGATGAAAACTGGTGCCAACCGTGCCCACGATTTCAGGTCAGCAGAGAAGAGCAACAACGGGATGGCAATGGGAATGGCGACCGAGGCGACGGTGGTCTGTATGGCATGCATTTCTTCGGTGTCGGGAATCAAGCCAGTGAGTCCCAAAGTACAGCCGATGATGTAGGCGATGATGATGCTTCCCACCTTGCGTAGCCAAGCGCTCTTGTAGGTGAGCCAGAGGATACCCAAGGGAGAGAATACACAGATCAGTATGACGATGAGGTTCATTTGTTTAAATGGGAGTAAAAATGGGAGTAAAAAAGGAAGTTAAAAAAGGAGTTAAAGAGGACGATAGTATAATTGGTGATGTCCAATTTGGCTTTTGTCAAACATCCGAAATGTTAGAACATATATCCCATCTTGATATAGAGGTTGTTGAACTTGCCGTTATCCTGATTGTCGAAGGCAGTGGCCCAGTCCGCACTGATGACGAAGTTCTCATTCATTGCCACCTTCAATCCACAGCCTCCTGAGAGGTGTAGGTCGTGCGTGCGGTTGTCATCGCGATACTGCGATTCAGGAGCCGTGCTGTGATTGACGAGGTAATCGTGAGGGTCAGCCACCACGTCGTCATAGGGTTGGACAACCATACCAGCATCGATAAACGGGTTGAGTCCAACATAGAACATGTTCCGCCCCATACGGAAATTGACCAGTCGAGTCCTCACTTCTACATTTGCGAATGCCACACCTGGAGCTAAGACCCTGTTGCGCATCACACCGCGAACCGAATTGCCACCACCCAAGCCTTCGCATACGGGACGTTGCAGGTAGAGTTGGTTCAGATAGGTGTTGAGATAGAAAGGACTTTTGCCCAACAGGTTGAGTTGCACGCCCACACGGTAGGCAAACGTCACCTTTTTCGCTATTATTGGCAAGTAATGTCGCCATGCTGCATTGAATTTCAGGTTGTTGTAGTCGCTCATCGTTCCTACCCCGGCATAATAGGTCAGAAAGGCATCGGCATGTTTGCCCCGCTCAGGATTCTGTAGTTGTTCTCGTGTGTCGTAGGTCACGCCGCCATGCAGATAGGGGTGCGCACCGCCCTTTGCCTCGCTGGAGCGGAGGTAGCCTAATGACACGTAGTCTTCGAAGAGTGAAGTAGTGTCGGGCAGGATGTCGTCTTCCTTGGCGTGTCTGTTCATACGGTCGATATCGACACTGCCGACATCGAAGTAGAGCAATCCAGCTCCGGCGTTCCAGTTCCAAGGTTCGTTCAATTCGCCCTGAATATCGCCACTGATGCGCAGCAGGTCGCGGTGATACCTGTAGTATGCCCTGGTGATGTAATCCGTTCGTTCCTTTTTCTCGTATTCCTTCTTGTAATTTGTCTCATAGCCGTTGAAGCCATAGAAGTCGCACATCTTGTTGGGGAAGTAGGAGAGGTCTATGCTCAGACGGTGGTCGGGGATAAGATACTTCGAGTCGTAGGAAAGTCGGAAGATGCCGCAATCCTTCGTGGTGTACGCGGCCTCTGCATATATTGAGTGGAGATAGTTGGGGTATTCGGAACCGTCGCCGTAGTAATAGATGTTCGTCAATGCTCCATACTGAAATCCTTGGTCGGCATCAAAAGCCACACTGGGGAGAATTCCGAAATTCCAGCCTCTGCGTACATTTTTCGTAGAGTCCTCCTGTCCCATGGTGGCAAGGGAAATGATTGATAGGAGTATCGACCACAGAAAGCGTAATCTTGTGCGCTTGTTCATTATGTGTTGTCAGATGTAAAAAAGGTAGTAATATTGCTATCATTAAAAAACGGTGCAAAGTTATTGATTTTTATTCAAATAGATTATTTACTTCCATGATAAATTACCCTTTTCTTCTTTATTCAGATGTTTACCTATCATGATACCGTTAAAACCGTAAGGTCCATAACCAATTGCCCAGTTAGTTTTTTTGATAGCCGTGTGGCGCCAAATGAAGGCATTGCCTGCATTACTGGGTAAACAAACTTCCAGCCTGCATACCCCGTTGGGCAAGCGTGCCCTATTTCTGCTTTTTCAAAAAAACTGCGCTTTCTTTCATGTTTCATCATAAATGTTGTATCTTTGTGGCAATAAAGATAATATCGGCATTATGGGCATCTACATCAACAAGGGAAATTCTGGATTCCGCCAGACTCGAAAAAGTGAGTACATCGATAAATCGGGGCTAATTGGCGTTGTTAATCAGACACTTTTCACACGTCAGAAATTCACTTGCGTGACCCGCTGCCGCCGCTTCGGCAAGTCTATGGCGGCAGAGATGTTGGCTGCCTACTACGACCATTCGTGCGACTCGCGCTCACTCTTCACAGACCTGCAAATAGCCGGTAACCCGACATTCGAAGAGCATTTGAACAAATACCCAGTCATCTACCTTGACATGACCACATTTATCACTCGCTTCAATGACGACCGTATTGTGTGGCATATACAGGACGAGCTGAAGAATGATATACAAAAGGCTTATCCACAAATACTGCTTCAGGATGATGACGATTTAATGGTCTATCTCCAGCGCATCAATATCGAGACTGGCGAGCATTTCATCTTCATCATCGACGAGTGGGATGCTATCTGCCGTGAGTTTGGAAGCAAGCCCCAAATAATGGACGAATACCTGAACCTCTTGCGCCGCATGTTCAAGGATGTATCCGGCATGGATGTCTTCGCCGGGGTCTATATGACGGGAATCCTTCCTATCAAGAAGTTCAAGACACAGTCAGCGCTCAACAACTTCCAAGAATACTCCATGGTGGAACCAGGTAATATGGCGGGTTTCTTTGGTTTCACAAAGGACGAGGTGGAAGCCTTGTCCACCAAGCATAGTGCAGACTTGGACGAGTTGGTGAAATGGTACGATGGCTATCAGATAGGTGATGAGCCCTCAATCTTCAACCCAAATTCCGTGATGGAAGCCATCAGGAGAAAAAGATGCCGTAGTTACTGGGCCTCAACGGGTGCATTCGATGCCGTGGCAGATTATATCCGAATGAACTTCGAAGGGCTGAAGGACGACATCATCAAGATGCTGGCTGGGGGGCGTTGCATGGTGGACCCAACGGGTTTCCAGAACGATATGTCTATTATACAGAGCCGCGATGACGTGCTGACGTTGCTCATCCATTTGGGCTATCTCTCCTACAACTGGAGAGAGGAGGAATGCTACATTCCCAACAAGGAAGTGTCGGGCGAGATGGTGAATGCAGTGAAAGCCTGCAATTGGCTGCCTGTAGCCAGTGCCTTGCAACAGTCGAAGCAGTTGCTTCTGGACACGCTCGACGGCGACTGCGAGGCCGTGGCACGTGGTGTGGATGCCGCGCATGATGACAGCACCAGCATACTTTCTTACAACAACGAGAATTCGCTAGCCTGCGTGCTGAATATCGCCTACTATTACGCTCGCAATGACTACATTATCCATCGCGAATTGGCCAGTGGGAAAGGATTTGCCGACTTGGTGTTCATTCCTCGCAAGCATGTCGATAAACCCGCCATGGTGGTGGAACTGAAATACAACAAGGACGCCGACTCTGCTATCTGTCAAATCAAGCGCAAGCAGTACCCGAAAAAACTGCTTGAATACACCTCGAACCTATTGCTTGTTGCTATCACCTACGACCGTGAGGCCAAGACTCATGAATGCATCATTGAATCATTGACCATTAGATAAAATGCTCTCGTTCGGCATAGTTCAAGCAAGCTAACGCATTCGGGGCTATACTTTCGCAGAGATATGAAATACAACGGGTGGCGGACCATTGCGGTTCGCCACCCGTCTTTTACATTGTGTGTTTAGATTCCTACTCCAATGGCAGGTACCAGTTCGACTCGGTGAGCAGACGCTGGTAGAGTTCGTCTTTGAAATTGGATGCTCCGTCACGAGAAGCGATGCGGCGTGCGAGGTATGCGTTGTCGCTGCGGCGCAATGCCACACGCATCAGCTCATACAGACGCTGGCCTTCGAAACACTCCTCCAAAGCCATCTCATCCATGATGCGGTCTTCCACGTACTCGATGATGTCAGCCTTTTCAGTCAGCGTTGACGGAATGGCGAATGTCGTGTCGGCATTGGCTGTGCCACAACCTCTAGAGTGGATACCTATGGTGTTGTCGCGTGAGAACTGGTACTGGCTGAAGGTGAGCAAGTCGCCAGCGGCAGTGCGCTCCTCCTCAGGAACATACTGCTGAACGGTCGATGGATACAAACCGTATTTCAGCACTGCGAAGGCGGCATTGGGATAGCCAGCGCGGTTAAGCGCCTCGGCATAGCGAAGGTAAATCTGTCCCAAACGATAGATGGTCACACTGTTGTCCGTGACCTTGGATATGGTCTGGCGGATGGTCGAGTAGTCCATAGTGGTGGAACTGGCGGCACTGCGGGTGGTGATGACCGTGTAGAGACGGAGGTCGCCCTTCTGCAGCTGAGTCTCGTAGGCGAGCGAGTCGGGTGGGGAGATGGTGTCGGGCAGTTGGGTGTTCACATCGGTGATAATCATCGTATAGCGCTGTGCCGACGAGAGGTCGGTCAGGGCCTGTGAACGTGTGGCCTGGTTGTAGTAGTTGTTGTCCTCCGTAGAGTTGAACACATCGTCAAGGTAGGATATCGTACCATCGTATTCTTCCTCCTCCATCGGGATGAATGTGAGGGTCTCAGCGTTGGTGCGGTTGAACAATGTGTTGTAAGAGGAGGTGATGTGAGAGAACTGCTTGTCGTCCCAAGTCACCGCGTTGACACCAATCGGACGGGCGTTGCCAGTGGTGGTGAGGTAGTCGTGGTAGTACTGGGCTGCCTCTTGGTAACGGCCTGCCCACAGGCAGAGGTCACCGAGCAAGGCGCGTACGGGAATGAAGAACCTCGTCGAGTTCATGCCTCCGACAGAAGAGTAGGAGGGATAGTCAGTGTCCACATAGTCCTTGATGTCGTTGATGAAGAAGTCGGCGATTTGCTTGATGTCGTATTTGGGATAGAGGTTCACGTCAGCCTCTTTCTCCGTCAGCAAGGGCTGGGTGAAGAAAGGCACCTTGCCGTAGTTGAGCGCCAGCTGCATATATGTCCATGCCCTGTACGACTTCACCACAGCGTATTCCTTCAGGAAAACGGACTGGTTGCGTTTCTTTATTGATGTGTCGGCGCGGGCGATGTAGAAATTGCAGTTCTGAATCACTGCATAGTAGTCGCGGGCGTTGTTATAGACATTCTCTGCCGTAGCCTCGAAGTTAGCCAGCTGGCGAAGGTCGGTTGTGGCATGGTCGGTCAAGGTGGTAAGGTCGCCTCGTATCTCGCCAAGCAGCACGGTGCGGTCGGCGATGACCTGCATCTTCTTGATGATACCCATCACGCTATAGACAGTGTCCGAGGGAAGGTCGAAGTTGTTCTCCTCCTCAAACTCCACAAGGCTGGAATCGGTCTCTGTGCAAGAGATTACGGCACTCATTGTCGCCATGAGCGACAGTGCATATATAAAACTTCTGATTTTCATATTCTAACAGGTCTTACAAGTTGATTTTTACACCTAACGAGAAACTGCGTCCAGGAGCGTGCAGACCACGGTCGATGCCCATGCCGAGTACGGAGTTGGTCATGCTGAACTCTGGGTCGCTGCCCAGGTATTTAGTGATGGTGAACAGGTTGTTGGCGGACCCCCAGAGGGTGATGGCCTGCAAATAGGTGCAGCGTACCGGTATGTTGTAACTGAGTGTGACGTTCTTGAGTTTCAAGTAACTGCCATCCTCTATCCAACGGTCGGAGAAACGGCTATTGCCCATCGTGTCGAGATAAGAGGCGCGTGGAATGTCGGTCTGCTGTCCCTCATACTGCCAGCGGTGGAGCATAGCGGTCGTCTGGTTGTAGAAATAGCTACCACCCTCGAGCAGGCTGCGCTGGTAGTTGTAGATGTCGCCTCCTACTGAATAGTTGAACACAAGGTCGAGACGCAGACGCTTGTAACTCAGGCTTGAGGTGATGTTGCCGTAGAAGTCGGGGTTGGGGTCGCCAATCACGGTCATGTCGGCCTCAGAGATGCACTTGTCGCCATACAGGTCCACAAACTTCATGTCGCCTGCACCGAAATACTGTTGCTGGTCAGTTTTAGTGAGTTGGTAGATACCAGCTGCCTCTGCCTCGGAAGTGGTTGCGAACACACCATTGGTCTTGTAGCCATAGAAAGTGCCTGCTGCCAAACCTTCCTTGGTGAGGATGGTGGCGCCATAGAGGTCGGTGGTGAAACTGTTTCTGTTGCCTGGCAATGAGGTAATCTTGTTCTTGTAGTGGCCCATGGTCGCACCAAGTTCCCATTTCCAGTCGCCTGTGTTGATGATGCGTCCGCGCAGTGAAGCGTCGAAGCCGGTGTTCTTCAGCGAACCGCCATTGCTCCAGTTGGTATAGAGTCCAGTCAGATAACTCAGGGTGTTCAGACTGAGCAGGTTGGAGGTCTTGCTGGTGAAGAAGTTGAAACCTAAAAACAGACGGTTGTGCAAAGCGGAGAGATTGATGCCGGCAGTGAATCTGTTGGTGGTCTCCCATTGCAGGCTGGTGTTACCGATGTTCTCCATCACCTTACCCGTAGTGCTGTCGAGCAGACGGTGGGAAACGAAGTAGGTGCGCGATGACTTACTGTCGATGTCGTCGTTACCCACATGGTCGAAGCCCACATTCAACTTCAAGTAGTCGATACCCTTCACGTTGAACCATTTCTCCGATGACATCAGCCATGCGGCTTCTGCGGAATAGAAGAATCCCCATGCGTAGTTGCCGATTTTCATGCCGTCTTTCGCGTCTACACCGAAACGGGAAGAACCGTTGAGGCTGAGGCTGGCTGAAGCGAAGTATTTCTCACTGAAATTGTAGTCGCCCTGGAGGTAATAAATCATGTCGATGTCCTTGTCCTCAGTACCGTTTGTGTAAGGGTATTCGAGGTCGGCATTCATGTTCGGTGTCTTGTCGTTGCCGGTGTTGTAGCCACCCTGGGTGTTCAGATTGTAGGAGTTGTGAGAGTAGAGCAAACCGCCAAGGACATTCACACGGTTAGCGCCGAAGCGTTTGTTGAAATTGGCGTAGGTGTTGCTCGAGATGGATATCTGGCGTGCGGCAAGTGATGCGACCTTGTTCTCCACCGTACCTGTGCGCTCCACGTCGAAGGTAGGCACACCGTCCGTCGGCAGGTAGTAGTTCTCGTCGGTGTTGTCGATACTGAAGCCGAAATGCTCGGAGATAGACCAGTTCCTGTTCAGAATCAGTTTGGGGGTCACGGCGAGGTTCACCACGCGGTTGCCGAAATCGTTCTTGTTGTCGGCCTCACCATACTCAAGTATGGCGAGCGGGTTGGCGAGCGATGCACGGTAACTGCGTGCAGGCAGCACGTCAGAGAGGAAGTCGTCGGCATCGGCGAGATAGTGTGACAAATGTCCGTTGGTGTCGTAAGCGTAAGGGCTGAGGAACGGCGACTTGATGAGGGAAAGGAATCCTGGTGATGAGATGATGCCGTCCATCACGTTGTTCTTGATACCATCGTCGCGCATGTTGCGGTTCACGTCGCTATAGGAAGCGTCGAAACGTACGGTGAGGTTCCTCAGAACGGTGATGTCGGAGTTGAGGCGCAGGTTGAAGCGCGAGAACTCATTGTACTTCTGCGTAGCGTCGGAAGAGGCGTAACCGACAGAGAGGTTGTAGTTGGCCACGTCGTCACCACCTTGCACGTTCATGCTGTAATTCTGCGTGAATGCCTCGTCATACACGTAGTCGGTCCAGTCGGTGTTGTTGTGATACACATTATAGTAATAGTAGTTGGGACTGGTCTGCAGGAACTTGAACTGGTTGGTCTTGGTGCCAGTGGTACCAATCATCTCGGAAGCATAGACACGGTACTGCTCGCTGTTCATCATGTCGGGCAATTTGGGAAGGAGTTCGAAACTACCGCCGATGGAGAGGTCGATTTTGGTGGCCATGCTCTTGTTGCGCTTGGTATCTATCAACACCACACCATTCGCGCCCTTGGCACCGTAGATGGCTGTACCGTTCTTCAGGACAGTCACCTTCTCGATGTCCTCCACCATGATGTTGGAGAGCATGTTGTTGAAGAAACCGTCGTGAATGGAGGGGTTGTTGTACTGCATGTCGAGAATCAGTCCGTCAACAATAACGAGAGGCTGTGCGTTGGCATTGAGTGAGTTGATGCCTTGGAGCAGCATCTTCACACCCTCGCCCGGCACACCGTTGCGGTTGATGGCGAGGATGTCGCCATTCAGTTTGCTCTCTATCTGGTTGTCAATCGACATGTCGTTGTTGAAGTAGTCCACAAGCGCAGAAGCCTTGCTTTGTGCTGTGGTGCTGCGGCTGTAGTTCTCTTTGAAGGCGTCGCTGTACATGTAGATGTCGTCGGCCTGGCTCTTACCGTTAGCCACCGACTGCTGCACCATCACGTATCCGTCGGCGAAGGCGGAAATCGAGGTTACGAAGTCAGGAACCTTGATGGTGTAGGTACCGTTCTCGTCGGTCATGGCAGCGTAGCGAGCGTCGTTGTATGCTTCGATGTGCACACCGGCTGCTGGTTGCTTGGTGGCACTGTCAAATACCCGACCCGTAATCACCCTGTTGATCTCTTGCGCCGAAACCTGTGTCGTCAGCATCAAGGCGAGAATAACAAAGCCGAGATGCGACAAGGCATTATGCCTTGGAGTGAATATATGTCTTCTCATAATCATTCGTCTTTTTTAGTAGGTTTCAAATAAATCTGGTCCAGATACATCTCGCGCGAGTAACTGGTCTGACGGCGAGTGATGCTGCATTCGAGATGCAGGGTCACAGTAACTTGTTCCTGCCCGTAGTTGCAGACTGGAATTGTCACTGTGCCGAGTTTTACTGTGTCAACCTTGTAGGGGTCGTTGGTCAGGTCGTCCTCGAACTTCACTGTCGTAGTGGTGCCGTCGAGTTCAGTATAAGTAAGGCTTGAGTTGAACTTGTTGGGCTTGAAATCGCGGGAGTTCACATTGTACGCAGTCTTGGGCAAAAGAATCAGACACACGTCGTAGGTGCCGGCAAGTGTGTTGGCCACCTCGAAATCAACCGTCCAGTTGGAAGATGTTGTCTGAGGAACGATGTTGAGGTAACCGCCAGATATGGAGTCGGCATTGGCCTGGCGGTAGTTGAACGTGCATTCGCTGTACTTCTTGATGTTTGCCTCGCGCTCGCCTTCCACCTCTACGGGACGGAAATAGAGCTGCTCGGGCTGGAATGGCCATTGGCGGAGGTTGTAGATGGAACCGTTGCTGCAAGCCAATGTGTCTGCGATGTAGGTAGAGGACAAAAGACCACCGTCCGCCAGCGGTTTGTAATAGACGTGGTATTCTGGGTCTCTCCTGTTGTAACTGGTCGTGAACACTGAGTCGTTGAGCGCGTGCTGCATGTTGCGGTTGATGAAGAGGTCGCTCATGAGGCTGCGGTAGGTCCAGTACTTCTGGATGGAGTCGGCTTTCTCTACTGAGCCAAAGTTGAAGTAAGCGAGGGCTTCCTCATACACCTTTTCCCATTGCTCTTCTGAGGGCATCAGCATCACGAATGTACTGTCCTCTGCGTTGATGTCGCCAAAGGCGTTGAAGAGGATGTTCTTCAGTAGCATCACTGAATCTGAATAAACCTTCACACCGTCAATGATACCGCTCTGCACACTGGCTTCTTCATTGAGTTCCATTTGCTCGAAGCTCTTGATGTATTCTCCGATGAATGTGTAGCGGCTCATGCTGGTCACACCCTCGTACACATTGTAGGCGTAAGGCTTGCTGCCGTTGAGCAGATGGAGCAGACCATTGGAAGCGGGCAGGTTGTATTCGCTGTTCACCTTCACGTCGCCGATGGAGGTGGCACCCAGATTCATCTGCTTGTTGTTGAGCATCCTCACACTGAGGTTGGTGTTGGGTCCCATTGTGTAGAGGAAGTGGGAGATATGGTTGCCGACGAAATGCTGTCCTACCATGGAGTCGCCTTTCGCTGTTGTGCATTCTGCAAGCAGTGAGTCCTTGTTGAATGTACCGTTCACCGGAGCCCAGACGGTCAGGGTCTGGTCGGCGTCGAGCAGGTCGGCGTAAGTGACTTTGGTCATTTTGTTGTTGGTGAAGACGTGGGTGGCGTTGAGCACCTCCACAAAGTCGCTCAGGTTGGAGTGGCTCTTCACCACTTCAAGCAATGACTGGTCGGATGGTGCGAGCGAAGCGTCGTAATGGTCGTCCCATTCGTCGGAGCAGGCCAAGAACGACACGCTCAACGCCAATGCCATTGCGCTCTTCAATATTATTGCTTTTTTCATATCTTGTTCTTTTATATGTTAGTTGGCCTTCGTTTCACTTGTTCTTTTCAGAAGGTGAAAAGTCGGGCTTTCTTAGGTTAATGTGTGTCCTCGGCGGTTAGGCCTGCATAGACGCTCTTGGGACAGAGCTCAAAGTAATTGATAGGAATCTCTGCTTCGGGATTCTCCAGCACGAGTTTGATTCTCACGTAGTATTCCTTGTCGGGCGACATGGTCTGCGTGGTGAGGATCTTGCGGAGTTTACCACTTTGGTCGCGCAGGTTGTTCTGGCCGCCCTGGAGCCAAGTGTCCATCTCTTTCATGTAGCCACGGTTGTGCATGGCCTTGTCGATGGCGCGGTCGGCATCCTCGTCGCCGGTGTCGGCCACCCAACCGATGTTCGGGTCGCCACCCCACACGCGGAAGTCGATAGGAATACCCATAGGTTGCATGTTGTCCTTGGTACCGAAATAAACCTGTACCACACCACGCATTGTTCCTACACCGTAAGCGAAGCGTACCTCATAGGTGTTCTGGGGAACGGGCGGAAGTTTGAAGGTCACGTCGAACTGGCCCTGGATGTCCACGCAGTCCTGATAAGTCATCATCCACACACCACGCTGGCGTACTGTCACCAATGGTGGATAGGTGCCACGGAAGTTCCAACCGTCAATCACTTTGAATCCTGTGGCATGATCGGTCAGACCTCGTGCGCCGCAGTTCATGAACTCGGGCGAAAGGGTGATGGCGTCGACGCGGATACGGTCGTTGAAGACCACGTCGCGCGTCTGCACATCGTAGGCCAGAATGCCGTCGATATAATGGTAGATGCCGTTGAGGGCCTGCTGGTCGATGTCGGATGGCATTTCAGAAGGCGACAGCACCTTGATGCCTTTCACTCTGTAGTTCGTGCCTACACCACGGCGGTTGATGAACAGACCTTCTGTCGGGCTACTGAACTTGATGATGGTACCAGGCATCATCGTGGTGTACCAGTCGGTGCAGTCTATCTTGGAGGTGATGGCGCAAGTCTCCTTGAGCTCTCCGTAAATCGTCCAGTCGTTGTAGGCGCCGTAGTAGGGCAGAAGGTGATAGGAGATGAAGCGGTTGAGCGGGTTCTTGCGGTTGGTGAAGTCGTCGTCGTACTGGCCAGCGTCTTCGGGATAAACAGCGTCGTAGATGTTCTTGGCGTAGGCTTTCAGGTCGTCGAGGTTGTTGATGCCGTTCTCTGCATACACCGCGTCGGTTTCCACAAAGGCGGAATAACGGGTGCGGCGGGTGCCTACGAACATACACCTGTAGTTGCTGCCACCAGTCGAGATGTTGAAACCACGGTTCACGGAGTCCTCACCGCAGTGGTAGGTCTCGTCGATATACTGGTAGAGGGAGTCGCGCATGCCGGTGAGCAGCAGGGCTTGGTAGAAAATCTGGCAGTTCTCGTCGGCTCCAATGCGCTCGGGCAGGTAGTCGGCGCTGGGCTGGATGACGCGGTTGAGGGTGTGTACCACACCGTTCTCCACGGAGTCGTCGCGGACGATGATTTGTGAAGCCTTGTTGATGTAGTAAATCACATTGTTGTTGTTCGTCACATCCGAGTCGCACGAGAAGGTCAGGTAACGGTCGTTCATATTGGCCGTTGGGATGTTGCCGTCGTAGAGGTCGGTGGTGAAGTAGGCGTTCTTGATGATGTGGTTCCACGCCAGGGTGTCGCACTCTGCTTTCGACATCTGGTCCACACCGGTAATGCCATGGTCGCGGAAATACTCCTTGAAAGCATCATTGGTGGGAGCGAAACAGGTATAGGTGCCGTAGGTGGCCATCATGCCATACATGTTCGACTTATGAAGCACGGCGATGAAGTCGCTGTAGATGTCGCTGCGGGCATCCAGGTAGTTCGACACCATCTCGCCGGTGAACGTATAGTAGTTCTCCGCATCTGGGTCGTCGTTGCAACTGGTAACGCTACCCAATAAAAGGATGGAAGTCAGCACCATGGCTGCTGTTCTCAACAGTCTGGCTCTCTGTGAATGTTTATTCTTGATCTGTTCCATAATGGTTGTCTGTTTTTACGTTTCATGAGTAGGTTATTGCCTTGCCGATGTGTCGTCGGTCACGTATGCCGCATTCTGCTCAAGATAAGGATTGGCGTCGAGCTCGTTCTTGTAATAAGGGAAGAAGAGCGCGTCTTGAGATGCCAGCTTGATGCGGATGGCGGCTACGTTCTGCTCGAACTTCGACAGCACCTTGCTCACCATTCTCGTGTTGGAGTTGTCGCGGCGGCTCAGACGAACCAGGTCGTACCAGCGTTTGCCCTCGAAGAGGAACTCGCGCTGACGCTCGTCGAACACAAGGTCTTCCATAGTGATGCGGGAGTTGGCGTAGTCGTCATAGATAAGAGTGTCGGTGGTGGCTGTGCGCTTGTTGTTGGCGCGTTTCCAAACGGCCGATACACAGGCAAACGCACGGCGGTAGTGGTTGTCTTGCTCTTCGGTCATCTCTGCCAGACCTTCCACATTGCCTGCCAGTTCCACTTCGGCTTCAGCCTTCATCAGCAGTACGTCCGACAGGCGGTAGATAATCCAGTTGGCGTAGTTGGTGTTACGGCGCGTGGTGGTCACACGGGGAGCACCGCCTGAGGTGGTGGAAGGACGGAACGACAGTTCCTCTATCACGTATTTCTGGATGGCCACACGGCTTGAACTCTCAGCCATGTTTTCCAGGTAGCGGCAGTCGGTCTTGGAGAAATACTTGTTGTTGCCCGAATAAGCCTCGGAGAAGAGGTAGGTCGGGGCTGTGATACGTCCCTCGGTAACTGAGGAAGAACCATAAAGGGATGATATGGTTGAATTGGTCACCGTCTGGTTGTTCATGAAAGTGAGTTCGAAAATGCTCTCGAACGAGTTGCCAGTACCGAAAATCTCATTGTAGGTGTTGCCCGATACGGTGGTTCCGCTGGGCGACTCTGCGATAAGAGGGATGTCACCGTACAACTCAAGGGTGGTGGTTGTGGCGTTCTCCTCATGCTCAATCTCATACTGGCGTTGCTTCTCCTTGATGACGAGGTCGCAGTAGTCGATGCAGCGTTGGTATTCGCCTTTCCACAGATACATGTCGGCCAGCAGGGTGTAAGCTGCCCAACGGGTGATTTTGGCGGTGTTCTCAATGGCATCCTCACCATAGGAGCGAACGGCATCGTCTTTCACGAGTTCCACACTGGCAATCAGTGAGTCGAGCAAGGCATCGAACTTGATGGGAGCCACCCTGTAGTTTTGGGTGTCGTCGATGGAAGGTGTTGTCACGTAAGGCACGTCGCGGAAAGTGCGGATGAGGTAGAAATAGCACAGGGCTCTCAGCGTGGTGGCCTCAGCGATAGTGGCCTTGAGCTCGGAGTCAGTGAAGTTCGGGTCGAGTTCGTTCACTGATGGTGCGTAGTGCAGTACGGTGTTGCAACTGTTGATGACTTTATAGAAGGATTGCCAGTCGGTAAGGTTGTTGGTTTCCAAGAGGTTCTCCTTGAGAATCTGGTTCATGTCGTTGCTGATGCCTGAGCCAGTGGTCATGTTGTCGCTGCGGAGTTCGCCCCACACAATCATTCGCTGGATGCAGTCGGCCGACTCCAACTGGGTGTAGCATGCGTTCATCACACTCGTGACATCCGCCTCGTTGGTCCAGAATTTCTCAAGTACGATGTCGCTCAGAGGCTCGATGCTCAGGAAGTCGTCGCACGAGGTTGCCATGGCCGACACAGCCACGGCCAAGGTGGCTGTACGTATTGTTCGTATGATATTTTTTGTCTTCATCTTGATCTTGATTTTAGTCAGTGGATAAATGCTTGGTTTTCTATATGATTTCCATTGACTGGATTAGAACTGCGCGGACACGCCGAGGGTGAACTGACGGGAACGTGGAGTTCTGGCGTTGTCGTAGCTGACACTCAGTCCTCCGTAACCCACTTCGGGGTCGGCACCTGAGTAGCCCGTGAGACAGAAGAGGTTGTGGGCGCTGAGGTTGATGCTCAGGCTCGAAAGACCCCATTTCTTGACCAGTTGAGGGTCGAAGTTGTAACTCAACTGGGAGTAGTTGAGGCGCAGGAAGGAGGCGTCTTCTACAAAACGGTCGCTGGCGAGCCAGTTGTAGCCTTCGTTGTAGAGTGCGCGTGGTATCTGGGCCACATCACCCTCCACACGCCAACGCCAGTTCACTGCGGTCGATTGGTTGCGGTTGTTGTACATCGATTCGGCGTTCATGCGGGCCATGTTCACCACCTTGTTGCCTGCGCGGAAGGTGAACTGGTTGTTCCAACGGAAATTACCGAAGTTAATCTTGAATCCGAAACCACCGGTGACCTTAGGAAGTGAAGAACCTAAGTAGACAATGTCGAGTTCGTTGATGTTGCCATCGTGGTTGATGTCCTCATAGATGGCGTCACCACCCTTGAACTCGTATGCGTAAGTGTTGGTCGTATTGTCGTAGTTGAAGACCATAGGCACGGTCAGTCCGTTCTTGTCAATCACCACATTGCCGTTCTCGTCGCGGGCTACAGGAGCGTTCGGACCGCTCACGCCTGGCACCTCAGTTTCTGAGTACTTGCTGTACTGGTAAGCGCCCTTGTAACGGAAGCCGTAGATGGAACCGAAGGCGTTGTTGAGCTGGATGCGGGTCAGGTAGGAACCGTTGTTGTAGCTGAAGTCCTTGTTCAGGTTGTCGAGCACGGTCTCGTCCATCTTGGTGATTTCGTTGCGGTTGTTGGCGAAGGTGACGTTGAAGTCAACGCTGAACTTGCCTTTATGGATGATTCTGTTACCGTTGATGTTGAACTCCCATCCGTTGTTGCGCATATTGCCTACATTCTGCCATGAGAGGGCAGTGAAACCAGAAGATGAAGGGATGTTGATGTTGGCCATCAGCAGGTCGGAGGTCATCTGGGTGTAGATGTTGAAGTCGGCGGTAATCAAGTTGTCGAACAAGCCGAGGTCGAAACCTACGTTCCATGTCTCCTTCTCTTCCCAGTGCAGGTTGCTCAGACGGATGTTGGAAGGAATGATGGCACCTTTGTCAACGTATGAGCTGGTGGTGCCGTATCTTGAGAAATAGAGGTACTCGCTTCCGGGCTGGTTACCTACAACACCCCATCCTGGACGTACTGACAGCATCGACAACCACTTGATTTTCTTCATGAAGGGTTCATCGGAGGCATTCCAACGGAAGGAGAGGGCGGGGAAGTTACCCCAGCGGTACTCGTCACCGAACTTGGTGCTACCGTCGCGGCGTACAGAGAAGTCAGCCATGTACTTGCCTTTGTAGGCATAGTGGGCGGAGAATGTCAGATAGACGTTGCGCCATTGGCCGGCACCTGTGCTCATCGTACCGATGATACCTTCGGCTGTGGTGCTCTTCATGTTGCTGGAGGGCAGTTTATATACCACATTGTTCTGCGACTTGCTGCTACCGTCGGTCATCTGGAACTGTGCCATGGCCATCAGCGAGTGGTTCTCGTTCTTGAAATGTGGTGTGAAAGTCAGACGGTGCTGGGTGGTGATTGCGGTACTCTTGCTTGAGGAAGCGGAGGTACGGTTGTTGTTGTTGTCGCTCCATCCGCTGGTCACAAGCGAGGCAGGGTAGAACTGGTCGTTGTAGCGGTTGAAGATGTTGAACACCACTTTGCCCTCGTAAACCAGACGGTGACTGCTGTCGTCGAGGCCCAGGAGGTTGTAGTTGAGTTTGAACTCAGGTTCTATCTGATAAGTCGATTCGTCATTGGTGGCTTCATAGGCCAGGGCTATCGGGTTCACCAAGTTGCGCTGGTCATTGAGTTGCGACGACACGCTTGGAAGCACGTGGTAGTAGTCGCTCAGGTCATTGCCGTTTGCATCTTGCTCATATATCGACAGGTTAGGCATCTTCTGGTAGGCGATGGAAAGAAGGTCGCCACCGCTGCCCTGATAGTTCTTGTGGTTGTCGGTATAGGTCATGTTGAAGTTGGTTTGGAACTTGATGCGGTCGCTCACGAAATAGTCGAGGGCTACACGGGTCGTGAAGCGGTCGAGTTTCTGGCGAATCACGGTTCCTGTCTGGTGGTCGTAACCACCCGAGATGCGGAAATTGGCTTTCTCACCACCACCGGTGATTGACACATAGTGGCTTTGCAGCCAACCAATCTTAGATACGGCGTCAACCCAGTCGGTGTTGTTGTTATACATCTCGTATTCTGAGTACGATGGGTCGTAGTTGATTTCGCGGATATCGGCAGAGGCCTCGCTGAGGGTGGGGTTGTAGTACTCCTCTTTCAGCAACATCGTGTAGTGGTCACCATTCAGCAGGCGCATGCCCTTGGGCTGGTAGGTGGCGGAAAGACGGTAGCTGTACTGCACCTTAGTCTTACCTCTCTGACCGCGCTTGGTCTTGATTTCAATCACACCATTGGCTCCCTGGGATCCCCAGATGGCTGTGGCGGCGGCGTCTTTCAGCACCGTGATGCTCTGGATGTCCTCGGGGTTCACGTTCAGCAGTTCGGCGAACTGGTCCTCTGTGGCGCTGGCGTAGTCGAAACCGTTCTTGTAGTCGCTCTCGAAAACGTTTCCATCGACCACAATCAGTGGCTCTGAGTTGCCGTTGATGGAGCTTACACCACGAAGGCGCATGCTGGTTCCGGCGCCGAGGTTACCAGAGTTGGCAACGATGTCGAGACCGGAGATACGGCCTTGCAAAGCTTCGTCAACAGTGGTGATGCCCAGACCTTCGAACTCCTTGGCGTCGATGCTCTGGCTGGCGATGGAAAGCTCACGCTCCGGGATGGCCAGACCGCTCGACTGGATGGTCTTCTTGGCGGTGATCACCACGTCGGTCAGTGTAGTGTTGCTCTTGAGGTAGATTTTATAGGTTGTGCCTTTGATGGCAAGTGTCTGGGTGGCGTAGCCTACGTACGACACGCGTATCTTGTCTTTAGGGTTGACGAGACGGAATGAGAAGTCGCCGTTGATGTCGGTTACAGCTGCGGCTACAATACGGTTGGCGGCGTCGATTTCCACTACGTTCGCCATCATCACTCCTCCCATGTCGTCATAGACATTACCGCTGATCATCGCGCCTGCCGACTGAGCACGCATCAAAGATGGAGCCAGCAGCATGACCGATAACAGAAGATATTTAGAAAATGATTTCATATTGTTGTGCGTTTTTTATTGTCATTATTTGTAGTTGAGCACACCGTCGATTTGGTGTACAACGGCGAAGGAGGAGGTGTAGAGGTTGTTGGCCCTCACGGCGTCACCACTGTCGTACTGGTATTCGCGGGCAAGAAGATTGTAGAGACCGCCAGAGGTCACCACTTTGCGGGTGTTGCCTTTGTTATCGGTGATGGTGAGTTGCTGGTCGTCTGCAGTGGTGGTCACCTTGAAGTAACTCAGGTTGTCGTCTTGCACCTTGTAGGCCGATGTCTCATAAGTGTCGCTCACGTTGCCGCCGCCAATGAAGATGGCGTTGTCCTGGAAGTGATAGCGAAGGAAGAGGACAATCTCGTTCCTGAGGCTGTCGGCCAAATCAGGGTCGGTCTCATTCTCCACGTCTTCCCATGTGGGAAGTCCGCTGTCGTGTGCCTTGGCGATAGCCTCGTTGGTCGGTACGAATACTGAATAGTTGAAGGTGTTGAACAGGCTGACATTGGTCGAGGGGCTGCCATGCTCGTCGGTACCAATCACACGCTTGCCTTCAAGAAGGCCTGAACCGAGAAGGAGGGAGGTGAACTCACTGAATTCATCGTGTTGGCTGAGAATGTCATAGACTGAGTTGCGGCTCGTCATCAATGGCTCGTCATCGAGAATGTAAGTCTTACCGTTGCCTTCCAGCGATTCGTCATAAATCCTTGACACTCTCACTTTCTTGCCTTGCTCAATCTGCCAACCACCGCTGACAGTCATACCGCCGACACCGGCAGAGGCGTTCTCTATCTTGAGGAAACCGCCACCTTTGGTCTTGTAGTAGGTGTTGCCGTCTTCCACATTGCCAATAACAATATGCTGGTCGAGGATGTCGTTCAGGCGGTTGGTGATCTGGTTATAGGAGGCCTCGCCGATGGAGTCGCCTACAGTACCAGTCTCCATGTCGTAGTTCCAGATGGATGCCCAGACGCGGTCTTGCACCGTTGGGGCGTTAGCGTCATAGTGGAAACGGAACATCTGTGTGGAAGTCTTACCAAAAGAGCAGGGGTCGATATATTCCAGCAATGACTTGTTGCTTGGGATGAACAGACTGTAGTACGACTGCTGGGAGTTGAGATACACCTCGAAGCCCAGTTGCTCGATGCCCCAGTTGAGGATGCTCATCGTCTCGTTGATGAGTGCGGGGAATGAAACGGAGATATATGCCACGGGATTGAACACCTTATTAGTAAGGTATATGGCACCATTGCAGCCGAGCAGCACGCTGTCGATGTCGGCGGTTGTGATGCCGAGTTCGTCGTTGGCGTCGTTGAGCACAGTCTCGAATTTGCTGGGAACGGAGTTGACAAATGAGTTGAGCATGTTCACATTGAGCATCTTCGACACGACGTTGTCGGGAACGTTCTCCCATGAACCGTAGTAGTCTTTGAGCACCTTGCCGGCACCATCGTTCCAGTAGCGGTCGAGCGCCTCGTCGCTCGGAACGAGCATCACGCCCATGTTCTCCTGGAGAGCCACTTCTGTGCTGGTTCCTGCGTTGGTGGTGCTGTAGAACTCGTTCCATCCCGGGTCGAATTTCAACATACCATTCACCGGACCTTCTGCTGGTGTGAGGTCAAGAGCCTGACCGCCCTGAGAACGCTCAGAGAAATAGCGCTTCTGGAACACACTGTCGTAGTTGGTGCCGTAGAGACGGTTGTACTCGTCGGTGGCAGTGCGGTTGTAGTAAGGTGCGCAGAAACGCTCAAGCAACTTGGCGTATTTCTGGGTGTTGGCATTGGTGTTGATGATTTCAGCCATGTTGGGCAGCGGGGTCATCACTTCGGCCATACGGTGAACGAAGCCGTTGGAGCATTTGATGTTGGGCTCGGCCATCATCACGCCGTTCACGTTGGCATCTCCAGGTTGGCGCTCGCTCACATAGTTGAAGAGGAAATTGCAGTCGTTGTTGGTGATCTGCTTGTTCTCGAGGAACATCTCTATGAAATGAATCATCGGTGCAGTGGACATATCCATCATGCAGGGGATGGTCTTGTTGTTGTCGCGGTAGTACTGCCAGTAGGGGGTGTTGGGCATCTTGTCGGGGGTGAGCAAAGGCACTGAGTCGTAAACCGACTGAGAAGTGAGCCTGCGCATACAGTCACCCTCTGTGGGGCCCGTTGAACTTGAAAGGTAAGCCATCTGGCAAGAGTTGTTGATCATAGAACCGTAGAGCAGCATCTTCTTCTGGGCGAGGGAAAGGTCCTCGTAGCGGTGAACACCCCAGTTGTTCTTGCTGTAGAAACGGTTGAAAGCATCGTCGTCGGCAACGAAGAGAGTTTTGCTACCTGTGGTGTTAAGCACAGTGCCATATCCCAAGTCGTTAATCAGACGGACAGTGTTGGTGTAGTTCCCATCATCTAAGTAAGCATAGATGCTGGACCCCAACCATGACGGATCCTCGTCGCCGAGGTCGTAACCATCGCAGGACGACAATGATGAGAGTGCCATCAGCGTCCCCATAGCCAAGAAGGCCATGACTTTGTTGGAATGTCTTCTGTTCATAAAATGAGGTTTTATATTTTTTAGTCTTTTTTTGCGTTAGGCACGTAGAAATAATCACCAAATATTGTGGGTTGATTTCATAATAATTTGGTAATCAGTATGTTAGATACAATCTGCCAAGTTGGGCATTCTAAACGAATGTAAAGTTACATCAAAAAAAGATAATGGCAAAAGATTAAATGTTACATATTCCTTTTCTGTTGTAACATACATTTAAAATATTACTTTCAGTGAAAAATAAGTGAAAATCGGAGTAATCAGACGATTCTGACTACTCCGACTATTCTGAGGATTCTGATGACTCCTACTATTCGGTCACCAAGTATTTTCCATTGGTACCTATGCCCTCGGCATTCACATACATTGACTTGGCAGTGGAGTTGTTGAAGAATTCCACGGTGGCATGGCCATTGGCATCGGTTTGGACGGTAGGTTGCCAGAAAATGGTACGGCGGAAGTCGTCGGTCGCGATGAAATTGGTATAGTCGTCAGTTTCAAACTTGGTCGGCACATTGTAACCCTGGAAGTGTGTCTTGCGGAGTCCCTTGTTGCTGGCTGTTGAGAACGTGGGGTGGGTATAGACGAAAATCATCGCAGGGTTACATCCTTGTATGGTGCTGTTGATTAAGTAGTTGCCGATTGCTGACGCTTCCTGTACGATATACACGGACTTGGCTTCGTCAAGGAACATGGGTAAGGGCTCGATATTAGTATTGACAACCATGGCTTGATCTTCCCCTGCTTGTCTCCTTAAGGCTCCCAATCCCGTAGTGCCCGCGTATTTGTTGTTGAGAATCCATACGGTGGGCCTGTTGTTGTAGGTTGGTCCGTCAACATGGAAGTTGGGCGTGGAGTCGTTGGCCACTGCTGCCAAGAATTCTTCGAGACTGTCCATCAGCAAGGGGTCACAGTCCTGCATCAGCGGGTTCTTCTGTGCGAGCCAGGCATAAAACGAGGGTTGGGTCTCGCCCTTGTCGGCATACTCATCGCTACCTTCGTCGCAGTTGTAGAACAGCACTGCGCGTCGCCGGGCCTCGTTCTCGTTGTGCCACCGGCCGGTACTGTCGGTCCAGTAGTTGCGACGGGCCTTGATGGTGACGGTCTTGGTCATGAACTCATTATGACCTACTTGTATGCGCAGCCGTTTGTCCTCCTCGGTTTCATTTTCCGCGCCACCTGTGGGCAGAGGCTTGAAGAAATTGGCTTCGTTCTGGGGAATCATGCTACTTTCCAAAGCGCTCAAAAAGCGTGGTTTGGGTGCGAAATGACGGTCGATGGTTACTGCGAATGTCTTCAACTTGTCATCGATACGGGTCTGAATCTGCATGTTCCACTCTCCGTCGATGTCGGGAATGGCGAAGGCATAATGACCTGTCGAGTCAGTGGTGCAATCGCCTCTTAGGCTTTGGCCGCTTTTATTGTAAAGGAAGGCGGTCAGGTCTACGTTGCTCACCTCGTGTTTCTTCTTCCATGCGCTGAGCGAGGGCTTGAGTTGACCGAATACGTAGAGTTTGTCTTCTATGGGCTGAATTTTAGGGAATGGTGTCTGGCCGGTAATTAAGCGCCAGTCGTAACGACGCCAGCCCTGCACCAGCATCAGTGTGTCGGCTGCCTGGCGGTGAGGAAGGTCGTCGGCCTCGAAATAGTAGTCGGGATTGGCGATATAGCCTCTCACCTCACTGCCAAGCAACATCCAGGTGTGGATGCTTCCTTGTTTGCCGTTGGTCAGGGTGCCCGCATCCATAGCGGAGAATGAGATGTGGCTGTTGGGAGCTGTCTGGATGTCGAACTTCACCTTGCAGCAGGGGGTGATGGACTGACGGTCGGCTGTCAGTTTGATGGAATCCACATCCTCGCCTTGAGGGCAGATGAAGAAAAGACGTTCGGCCTGAATCTGGCCGTCGCTGCTAAAGACGGTCAGTTGGTTCACACCGTAGGGCAAATCACCGCGATTCAGTCCTATTTCTATGGATGGTTCTGCCGTGAGGGTGTCGGCGCGGAACACGCGGCCGCCATTCACGATGGTGTAGCCCAGCATACGTCCTTGCATCCCAGGACTGCTGTTGAGCAATACCGTCACTTCTTCGTCCTTCAATGGGTCGACCTTGACCACACAACCCTCCGAACGGGGGGCGGGAAGGTCGAACGAGTGAAGTTTGCCGTCTTCATCGGTCAACGCCATTTTCAAATGCTTGCCTTCGGGGATGATATCGAACACTGCACGGCCGTCGGCTCCTGAAATAGCGATGGCAAGAGTCTGGTCCTCCTCGTTCATGATGAGACCCTTGGTGGCTACTGGCATGCCTTCCTTGTCGGTGACGGTGAAAGCGACACGGCTACGAAGGCCTTGTACCAAGTCACCTCCCTCTGGATAGAACTTCACCTCGAAACCTTTGGCCTTCTTAGATTTACCGTCCTCTGCCGACAACACCGCCGCATCTTCCTCTTTTTCCCTCTCGGGCAGGCGGTTGCGGTAACTGTACTGGTCAATCTCGGGGTTGCTGTAGTCACCTTCGTTCTTGGGCTGGTTGAATACAGGAAAAACGCGGGAGAAAGCGGTGGCATCACCGAAATTCATCATATAGCGGGTGTAGGCACGGACTTCATAGAAACCACTGCCGAAAATGCTGTCCAAACGCAAATCGCCTGTGGCCTCGCCGTTCTCCACTTTCACCTTGGTCTTTTGAATCACGTCGCCACTGGGGTTGAGCAATTCCACATACAACACTTTGCTGATGTCACTCGGAAGTCCTGTGTCGGCTCTGCGCAGGTAGGCTTTGTACCAAATCCGCTCACCTTTGAAGTAGCCGGTGTTGTCGAAGTGGAGATACACTTTCTCCTGGGGCATCGACTGGTTGAACAGCATGGCGTGCTTGATATAGGCCAATATACTGTCGGTGGCAGTGTAGTCGGTCTGTTGCGCACTGGCGGAAAGTGAGAAGATGGTTGAAAATGCAAGGATGAGAATAGAGCGTGTCATAGATATCGTTTTCTGTGGGTAAATCTGATGTGTTTTGTCAATCCTTTATATGAAGATATTGTATTTTAAACTTCTTCCAATACTGAATAATCATTGTCGTTTGTTCCCATCCAACGGTAGAGTATAGGAAACCGAGGCGGGGACTCTTAATCTTCGTCCATTCCAGACCATTTCGTTTACACACGCTGTCCAAGTAGGACAGAATAGGACGGAACGAGCGGATGTCTCTGTAAACATACTGGCCGATGAAGTCACTTAGCATTTGGCGGGTCTCCTGGTCGTCCCTGTGGCGCAGTAAGGTGTTAGCCATGTCGCAGATGGTGTGGATGCCATTCCTCATTTTCTCGGTTGTGCGGCAGTGTATGTGTTGGTTGTCGTTGAATATGCGCCAAATGGCATATTCTTCATCAACATATAGCATCTTGGAGGCTTGCTCCACTGCCTTGGTGAAAAAATGGCTGTCTTGAAGAATCATAACGTCTTCTTTCCAACCGCCAACTTTCTCCACAGTCTGCCTGTTCAGCAGGAAACAGTGGGGGCAGTGAAAAGAGAATGTACGATAAGCAGTGTAAAGATAATCGATAGGGTCATCGAAATCTCTGTCGTTATATTGCTTGTTGTTACCGAAGCTGCCGTAATCCTCCATAGTGTGGCGCGATGAGAACACGATGGCATTCTCATCGCCGTCTTTCAACATCCTCTCCACTTGCTTCAAAATAAGGTTGTCGGAACCGTAATCGTCGGCATCGTGGAATTTCACATATTGTCCTGTACTATGCTCGAAAGCGTAGTTGCGGGCCGATTGTGAACCTTTCTTGGGATTGGTCAGCACATGGATTCTGTCATTCTCGTATCGCTTGGCTATAGCAAAGGAGTTGTCTGTGGAATGGTCATCTACAACTACAACCTCAATGTTCTTGTAAGGCTGTCGGATGCACCATTCCAGTAAATCCCCGATATACTTCTCTGCATTATATAGAGGGATAAGAATAGATACAAGTGGACTATTGGTAGTATCTGGCATAAATGCTATTTTCCGAATGTTTTTTTTATTCCTAGTAGCAACGCTGTCGTGCGTTCCCATCCCAAAAGCGAATAGAGGAAGTTGAATCGCTCGTTTCTGAACTTCACCCATTTCAGTCCGTTCTTCGTGCACAGCTCATTCACGTAGGGAAGGATGGGACGGAAAGAAGGGAAATCGAAGTAGATACAACGCCCGATAAAAGTCTCACAAACCTCACGAGTATCGGCGTTGTCCTTATATCTCAGAACGGTCTGAGCCATGTCGCGGATGGTCTCTATGGCGTTCTTCATCTTGTCAGGAGTCTTCTGGCTGTGGATATGCACACCATCGTCGAACACACGCCAGACTGCATATTCACCATCCACAAACAACACTTTGGAAGCCACTTCGGCGGCTTTCACAAAATAAACCCTGTCTTGAAGGATGCGCACATGTTCATCCCAACCCCCTATCGCATCCACTGTCTTGCGGGTGAGCAAATAGCAATGTGGGCAATAGAAAGCATGGGCGCGGAGCATGTCAACGGCAAAGTCGATGGGATTGAAATAGTCCTTGCCCTTCATCCTCGTCTGGATGGTCATCTCACCATTCTCCTCCAATTGGTGGAGGAGGGAATATACCATGGTGTCGTCGTCGCCGTCTTGCAACATGCGGTCCACCTGCTTCTCAATCAAGCCAGGGGTGGAATAGTCGTCAGCGTCATGAAACTTCACAAACCGACCTTTGCTGCACTCGTAGGCGTAGTTGCGGGCCGTCTGGGCGCCTTTTTTAGGATTGGACAACACATGCACCCTATCGCTCTCATATTGCTTGGCAATGCTCAGGGAACGGTCGGTGGAATGGTCGTCAACCACCACTACTTCGATGTTTTTGTAACTTTGGTTCAGGCACGACTCGATAGCGCCACCGATATACTCCTCGGCATTGTAGAGGGGTATCAGTACGGAAACGAGGGGGCGACTTTCTGGTTGCATAAAGTTGTTGAGATAGGGTTGCTCTTTGAGACAATGAATTACAAAATGCAAAAATACATAAAAATCAGCATTCTTTATGTGTACCAGAGATGAAATCTTCTTATTTTGAGGTTTTTTCTACAAATTTGACCATCGGACTGATTAGCTTGAACTGAGATTGTTCCATTCCTGGCATTCTTTTAAGATGGGAGCGGTGTTGGAGTTCTTATCGAATCCCTTCTTGGCATTGTGGTTAGAACGCTTGTCGAACCACACTTGTTTTTGCTCGTTTTATGACCTGGTCTTTCTAAATGGCGCCTTCTGCCAGTTCTTAATTAAGAACGGATGGCTCTATAGATGCATCAAAAAGTTTAATCAATGGGAATCGGAAAGGCGAGTGAGAAAATTAAACAAGTGGAAATGATGACTTATCGTTTGGAATGATTCTTTGGAGATAATATCCCTTTTTGAAAAGTTTTTTAGGTCAACTGGTGGGATAATGCCGTTTTTTGTATACTTTTGCAAGCAATAATATTTTTAGTCATTATTATCACGGCTTATGGAGAAGAAAGGAAAGATACTGTCGTTAATCGTGCCTTCCTATAATATGGAATGCTATCTCTGTAGATGCCTCGACAGTCTAATCACTGATGACGAGGACGTCATGCATGCGCTTGATGTCATCGTGGTCAATGATGGCAGCAAGGACAAGACTTCGGAGATAGCCCATCGGTATGCGGATAAGTATCCCGACACTTTCCGTGTCATTGACAAGCAAAACGGCAATTACGGCTCGTGCATTAACGCTGGAATCAAAGAGGCAATGGGAAAGTATGTACGCCCCCTTGACGCTGACGACTACGTGGCCAAAGAGAATTTGCCCGCAATTGTTCGTACCCTTGGCGAGGTTGATGCTGATGTCATCATCACTGATTTCACAGAGGTTTCAGATGATTGTGAAACACTGAGAGAAAGACAATTCAAATTGTTGCAGGAAAACCAGTCATTCGAAATGAACGAGAGTTTGTGCCATTATCAATTTCCTATGCATTCACTCTCTTATCGTACGGATTTGCTCCGTAATATGGGATACAAGCAGACCGAAAGAATTTACTACAGCGACCAGGAATGGAATTTTTTGCCTTTTAGAAATGTTAAATCAATCTACTACCTGCCTCTGAGGCTTTACCAATATGTGATGGGAAGAAACGGGCAGAGCGTGGATCCTGCTGTAGAGCAAAAGCACATGGACAGCAACACTACAGTTCTTCTCAACTTGCTACGGTGTATGAATCAAGCGGAAAAAGGAACTGTGACTTACGATTACATGTATAACTATTTACAGAAACTCGCTTTGCATATCTATTATGCCATACTGTTAGCTGAGCCTTATTCTCTTGAGAACGACCAATTGCTCCAAGACGCCGATCGACAAATGCAAACTTATTCAGCTGAGCTCTATCATTTTTTGGACGAAGATGTAATCTCTTTTAATATACGTCTCATCCGTAGATGGAGGCAAGGGAAGACTACAAATATCAGATTGTTGAAACGGACTATACCTATTTATAACCTGATGCTCAAGTGGAGGCATCAAATCAAAAAAGCTATGCATCGTCAATGAAAGAATTGCATTGATGTGACTAAATTGACAGAAAATGAAAGATTACCAGAATCAACCACTTGTGTCTATCCTTATTCCTCTTTTCAATGAGGAAAACCTTATAGCGCAGACTATTGAGTGCTGTCTAAACCAAACCTATAAGAACATAGAAGTAATTGTAGTTGATGATCATTCCACTGACAACTCCCTTGCTATTGCCAGGCAGTATGAAGGTGATAAAGTGCACGTGCTCATCAATCCAAACAAGGGGGTGGGAACAGTCAGAAACTATGCTTTTGAGAAAAGCAAGGGAAAGTTCGTCAAGTTTCTCGATTCCGACGACTACATCTCGCCAGGAATGGTTGAGAAGCAAATGAAGAGGATTCTTGATGATGGTGATGAATACACTATAGCCTATTCTCAGTTGAGAAACTGCTTTATGCCTGGAGAACCAGAGGATACATTAAATGGACTGAGTAAAGATTATTCTCCAGGAATAGAATATGTTGTGGATATGTGCAGAACGACAAATCATGTCTGGTTTTCTTTGCTGTACTTGATACCACGAGTTGTTGTGGAAAAAATAGGAGGATGGAACCCCGAGAGAACCTATTATGAGGATGTGGAATTCATAGCCTCTGCCATGAATCAATCCAGTAACGCTCTATTCGTTGATGAGGAGTACGCTGTTTGGAGAATATTTGATGATAACAAGCATCTTCATACGGTGAAGTCAATAAGTGTGCAAAAGCAGAAGATAGAGGTGCTTTTCTATGTGACTTCCTTGGTCTTGAAGCATCAAGACACACCGGAAAAACGGGAAATGTGTAGCCAATATATCAGTTATCTCATTTATAGTATGTTTGAGGAGGTGGAATTATTATATGATTTTATTGATGAATTGTTCAAGACTAACCAATTGACATGGTTCAAGTACGAGAATCCTCGGATGCATCTTTTGTATAAAATTCTGGGGTGGAGAAAAACAACTCTTTTCCTAAAAAGTTTGAAAGGCTATTTGCACAATGTTTTTTAAAGAGGCAATAACACTTTTTTTCAACGCCAGATTTTCCTACAGTTACACCAGGCAATCCACAGGAACATGAGAAGACGTGGAGAGATGTTGTACAAAAGAGATATTACTCTCTCGCGTGAACCATTTGAGAATCGCAAGTCAGGAACCAATGCACCAAGGTAATCCAACGAATGAATGCGGTCTGAAAAACCTTTAACATTTTGGAAAATTAAGTTTTTTGTCAAATGATGAAACATTGAGAAAATGTAAGATTGATCTTTTCTATACTCTTCATGTGTTAATCCCTCTGTTTTCCTTAGTTCCCACGATTTAAAGATGGATGTACTGTAATCAAGAATGTGTCTTTTTGTGATTGAAGAATGGGTTATTGATGAATGCCTGTTTCTGTAAATATATAATAAAATGTTGGTTTTCAGACACTTTTTCGCTTTAAGATAACATTTATAGGTAAAAGGGTAGTCTTCATAAATTATATTTGGAATGAATTGGATATGATTCGTTTGCAGAAATTGTAACCGATAAAGTGCACGCCAAATAACAGGACTAGGGCAATTGTATTTAAAGAAGAAGTATTTGCCTGTGTTTTCTTCTTGTTTGATTTCCTCTTGGTTAATATGAAAAAAAGGCCTTTTTGCTATGTCTTCATCTCTCAGAGATTTGAAATTAGCTAAAATAAAATCTGCTCTCGACTCTAAAGCTTTTCCCAACAACTTCCGAAGGGCATCATCTATGAGCATGTCATCTGAGTCGATGAAACAAACATATTCGCCCTGGGCTTTTGCTAATCCGATGTTACGAGCAAGAGCTACTCCAAGGTGCTTTTGACTGATTATCGATACATTGTTGTGTTGGCTCGTAAGGTCGTTAATCACCTCCATACTTTTATCAGTACTGCCGTCATCTGCGATAATGAGTTCGTAGTCTTCCTCGGCAAGGCCTTGACGGAAGATGCTCTCGAGACAGGTGCAGATATATTTCTCCACGTTATAGACGGGAATGATAATGCTGAGTTGTTTTTGCATCTGAAAGAATGAGTACAAAATCTTAATTAATTCCGATGCAAAAGTACACATAATAATTGATGAAGATGCCCTTTTGGCAAAAAAACGAAGAACTGAAAACTATTATTTAATGATGACCATGATTTTATTATGCCGAACGTGATGGTTGAAGGCATGCCAATTGTTCATAAATTAGGGATTGTCGTTTAATTATTTTGTGTAGTCCTGCATGATGTCTTGTCCTTGCCACCTTTAGTGCCAACCGCTCTTGTTTTGTGGTTTACATTGCCCAGCCTATGCCTTTTGGTCTTGTTTTTGACACTTTAGGCTTTCATTTATGGGGAGTTCTCTTCAGAGGACTCCTTTTTTGCTTTTCCTGGTAATATCTATGCCGCCTTTTCCAGTTGTTCTTCCAACCGCTTAGCCAGGAGGACTACGTTCGCTGTATGGATGCCGAAGAAGATGTACAGGATTTCTGTTTTCTTCTTTCTTGCCTTGATGCGCCGCATGGCATAGTGTTCCTTCTGTGTTCCGAACGAGCCTTCCAT